>Ga0182748_1000150_pt1 | contig 81500 bp, 74 predicted proteins | sample eDN3rd37CKraftOP_FD_128877 | JGI IMG/M metagenome (GOLD analysis project Ga0182748, IMG submission 128877) | Enriched Organic Plus compost microbial communities from Emeryville, California, USA - eDNA 3rd pass 37_C Kraft OP (version 2) (version 2) ... | reverse complement strand
GCAATGGCGGTTCCACCCTCACCGCCGGCGCCGCGCTCGGCGGCTCGGTTGGGATCAATGCGAGTGTCGGCGTGGGCGGCGGCGGCGGGGGCGGCGGAACCGCCGGGCTCGTCACCGTGACCAACACCGGCGATCTGGCGACCTGGGGCGATCGATCGCATGCGATCCTCGCCCAGTCGATCGGCGGCGGCGGCGGCATCGGCGGATTTTCGGGCACGCTGGGTGCCGGCTTCGGCGGCGCCGGGGCAGGGAATGCCAATGTCGCGCTGGGTGGCAATGGTGGCGGGGGCGGCACCGCCATGGCGGTTCTCGTCACCAACACCGGCGATCTGCTCACGAGGGGGGACGATGCCGCGGCGATCCTCGCCCAGTCGATTGGCGGATCCGGCGGCGCGGGCGGCTTCAGCCTCGCGGCCGGCCTCGCCGGCGGCGGCGCCGCCAATATCAGCGGCAGCGTTGCGCTGGGCGGCGACGGGGGCAAGGGTGCCGACACCGGAACCGTGACCGTCCACAACAGCGGCAACATCCTCACGATCGGGGAACGGTCCGCGGGCATCCTCGCCCAGTCGCTGGGCGGTTCGGGCGGGGCCGGCGGCTGGTCCGGCAGCATCAACCTGGCGGCCGGCGGGATCGGGATCGCGGCCGGCGTAACGATCGGAGGCGCCGGGGGCGCCGGCGGAGTCGCGAAGGACGTCGTCATCACCCATGACGGCTCCATCTTCACCCAGGGTGCGGACAGCAGCGGTCTCGCGGCCCAGTCGATCGGCGGCAACGGCGGCGCCGGCGGCCAGTCGATCAGCATCGGGCTGGCGGGAGGCGGCGGCGGCGGCGCCATCGATGTCGCCCTGGGGGGCGACGGAGGCGACGGCGGCCAGGCCGGCAATGTCAGCGTCACGGCGACCGGCGGCATCGCGACCCTCGGAGACCGCAGCCACGCCATATTGGCGCAATCGATCGGCGGCGCCGGCGGCGCCGGTGGAGCGAGCGTTGCCGTATCGGGCAGCGCCGGAGCGGCGGCCGCTTCGGCGGCCGTGTCGCTCGGCGGCGGCGGCGGCGACGGCGGGGTCGCGGGGAACGTCCTCGTCGACAATGAAGGCAACATTCTCACCATCGGCCGCGATGCCTCGGGGATCCTGGCCCAGTCGCTGGGCGGCTCGGGCGGCGCCGGCGGCTTCAGCATCGCCGCCGGCGGATCGGTCGGCGCCTTCTTCGGCGGCGGCGTCGCGGTCGGGCTCGGCGGATCGGGCGGCGCCGGCGGTACGAGCGGGCTCGTCACCGTGGAGCAGGCGGGCGCGATCACGACCGAGGGCGACCGGTCGCGCGGGATCGCGGCCCAGTCGATCGGCGGATCGGGCGGAACCGGCGGCTGGTCCGGCGCCGTGGCTCTCGGCGGCGGCGAAGTCGGGATCGGCGCCGCCGTCGCTATCGGCGGCACGGGCGGCACCGGGGGAGCGGGCGGCGACGTCAGCGTCACCAGCAACGGGGCGATCTCCACCATAGGCCATGAAGCCCAGGCGATCCTGGCCCAGTCGATCGGCGGATCTGGCGGCGCCGGCGGATTCGCAGGCGGCATGAGCATCGCGGTCGGCCAGGTAGGGGTTGCCGGCGGCGCGACCGTCGGCGGCGCGGGGGGCGATGGCGGCACCGGCGGCGCCGTCACCGTCAATGCGATCGGCGACATACGGACCAGGGGCATCGGTTCGAGCGGAATTCTCGCCCAGTCGACCGGCGGTTCCGGCGGAAGCGGCGGATTCGCGCTCACCGGCGGCGGTTCGGCGGGCCAGGTGGCGGTGACCGCCACGGTGACCCTCGGCGGCGAGGGCGGCGCAGGCGCGACCGCCGACGCAGTGGATGTGACCCATGAGGGCACGATCCTGACCGACGGCATCGAGGCCAATGGCATCGCCGCCCAGTCCATCGGCGGCAATGGCGGCACAGGCGGCTTTGCGATCGCGGCCGGCGCCGCGGTCGGGCAGACCGCCGTGTCGGCGTCGGTTGCGGTCGGCGGAACCGGCGGGGCTGGGGGCACTGCCGGGCTGGTGACCGTCGACCAGACCGGCGACATCGTGACCCTCGGCGACCGGGCCAATGGCATTCTCGCCCAGTCGCTGGGCGGAGGCGGCGGCGCCGGCGGTTTCTCGGGCGCCATCGCCCTCGGCGTCGGGCAGACGGCGGTGTCGCTGAGCGCCGCGGTCGGCGGTGCGGCCGGAGACGGCGCGACCGCCGACGACGTCGAGGTGACGCATGAAGGGGGCATCGGCACCTCCGGTCATGATGCCCGCGGCATCGTCGCCCAGTCGATCGGCGGCGGCGGCGGCCTCGGTGGCGGCAGCGTTTCGGCGGCGCTTGCCGGCGGCCAGACGTCGGTGGCGGCCACGGTCGGGCTCGGGGGCGTCGGGGGCGCCGGCGGACTGGCAGGCAATGTGCTGGTCGATGCGGCCGGCCTGATCGTGACTCGCGGCGACCGCTCGGACGGCGTCCTGGCCCAGTCGATCGGCGGCGGCGGCGGCGCCGGCGGATTTTCGGTAGCGGGCGCGCTGGCGATCGGCGCGCAGGACGGCGCCGGCGTCTCGGTCGCGCTAGGCGGATCGGGCGGCGACGGCGGCCATGCCGGCACCGTCACCGTCACGCGGACGGGCGACACCTTGACCGAGGGCGATGATTCGAACGGCATTCTGGCGCAGTCGGTCGGCGGTTCGGGCGGTGCGGGCGGATTCAGCGTTGCCGGCGCCATCTCCTTCGCGGGCACCAACACCGCCGGCATTGCGGTCGGAATCGGTGGCGGCGGCGGTACGGCGGCCCATGCCGATGCGGTGACCGTCACCAATGCGGGGACGATCGTCACCGGCGGCGACCGCGCACATGCCATCCTCGCCCAGTCGGTCGGCGGCGGTGGCGGCGCCGGCGGCTTCTCGGGAACGCTCGCGGCGGCCGGGTCCAACAGCCGGTCGCTGGCGGCCGGAGTCTCGGTCGGCGGCAGCGGCGGCGGCGGCGGCGATGCGGGGGACGCCACGGTCACCACCAGCGGCGACATACTCACTGCCGGCGCCGACAGCGGCGCGGTGGTCGCCCAGTCGCTCGGCGGCGGCGGCGGCAACGGCGGCATGGCGCTGACCGGCGCGCTCGGGCTCGGCCAGTCGCCGATCGCTGCGTCGGTGGCGATCGGCGGATCCGGATCCGGCGGCGGCGATGCCGGCGCGGTCAGCCTGACGCATGATGGGGTGGTGGTGACCCGGGGCGACCGGTCGGTCGGCCTTATGGCGCAATCGATCGGTGGCGGCGGGGGCAACGGCGGCTGGTCCGCGACCCTCGCGGCCGGAGGCTCGACCGACAGCGCGATCGCCGCGGCCGTCAGTGTCGGCGGCAGCGGTGACGGCGGCGGCAATGGCGGCACGGTGATCGTCGATGCCAGCGGAGCTCTCCAGACCGAGGGTGTCGATTCCGACGCGCTGGTGGCGCAGTCGATCGGCGGCGGTGGCGGCAACGGCGGCTTCGCCATCGCCGGCCAGGCCTCGATCTCCACAGGGCAGAATGCGCGCGGGGCGGCGGTCTCGGTCGGCGGCGGCGCCGGCAGCGGTGGCCTCGGCAGCGCGGTTTCGGTTGTGTCCGCGGCAGACATCGCCACCAGCGGCGACCGCTCCCGCGGCATCGTTGCCCAGTCGCTCGGCGGCGGGGGCGGCAATGGCGGCTGGTCGGGCGCCATCTCCGTCAATGCCTCGAGCAGCAAGGCACAGAGCGCGGCGGTCGCAGTCGGCGGCGGCGGCGGAAGCGGCAATTCGGCCGGCAGCGTGGACGTCATCCAGGACGGCAGCATCTTCACCAGCGGCAGCGATTCCACCGGCATCCTTGCGCAGTCGATCGGTGGCGGCGGCGGCAGCGGCGGCTTTGCGGCCGCCGGCAATCTGGCCGTCAATGCCGCACTGATGGGCGCCAGCGTCGGGATCGGCGGCGAAGGCGGCACCGGCAATGACGGTGCGGACGTGAGCGTCATGCTCAACAATGCCGTCGAGACCCTCGGCGACCGTTCCGGCGGCGTGCTTGCCCAGTCGATCGGCGGGGGAGGCGGCAGCGGCGGCTTTGCCGCGTCCGTGGTCGGGGCGGTCGAGCTCGGCGGTGGCGGCGGAGCCGGCGGTGGCGCCAAGACCGCCTCGCTCGCGCTTGGCGGCAGCGGCGGCGCCGGCGGAGACGCGGGGGCGGTGAGCGTGCTCAGCACGGTCGGCGTGACCACCAACGGCGTCCAGTCCCACGGCCTTGCCGCCCAGTCGATCGGCGGCGGCGGTGGTTCGGGCGGCATGGCGCTGTCGGCGGATCTGTCGCGCTCGTCCGGCCAGACGTCGATCGCCTTCGCCCTGGGAGGCGACGGGGATGCCGGCGGCAACGGCGGCGCGGTCGACCTGACCAGCGACGGGGTGGTCACCACCTTCGGCGACGTCAGCTACGGCCTGTTCGCCCAGTCGATCGGCGGCGGTGGCGGCGACGGTGGCATGGCGGGCTCGCTCGTGTTTGCCGACGCGGCCAATCCGGCCAGCTCCAAGAATCCGGTCAGCATCTCGATGGCGCTCGGCGGCGCCGGCGACCGCGGCGGCACCGGCAGCAGCGTCGACGTGACCAATCTCGGCATCGTCCAGACTGCGGGCGCGGGCAGCCATGCCATCCTCGCCCAGTCGATCGGCGGCGCGGGCGGCGCCGGGGGCATGGCGTTCGCCGGCTCGATCGCCGACAGCCCGGCCACCCAGATCGCGATCGGCCTCGGCGGCACCGGCGGCGCGGGCAATGTGGCCGGCGACGTCACGGTGACGTCCAGCGGACAGATTCTGACGACCGGCGAGGCCGCCAGCGGAATCCTCGCCCAGTCGATCGGTGGGGGAGGCGGCCTCGGCGGGACGGTGGGAACGCTGGCGCTTTCGCTCACCAAGCCGAGCGACAAGGGCAAGTCCACCACGGTCAACCTGAACCTCGGCGGCGAGGGCGGCGACGGCAACTCCGGCGGCAACGTGACCGTCGAGAACAGCGGGACCATCGATACGTTCGGGGAGCTCAGCCACGGCATCTTCGCCCAGTCGGTGGGCGGCGGCGGCGGTTCCGGCGGCGCGGCCGGGATCGATCTGGAAACTGTCACCGGCTACACCAGCGGCGGCATTCCGGCTTCGTCGATCTCGACCGGCAACAATGCGATGAACCTCGCCGTCTCGCTCGGCGGCGCCGGCGGCGTCGGCGGCAATGCTGGCGGCCTGGTCTTTGTCGACAATTCCGGCCTTATCCACACCCGCGGCGACCAGAGCCACGCCGTATATGCCCAGTCGATCGGCGGCGGTGGTGGCGACGGCGGCGCGTCCTCCTCGCTCGCCGCCTCGATGGCGATCATGGGCGGCAGTGCCGGCGCCAACAACAAGACCCAGAATATCGCCGTTGCGCTGGGCGGCAGCGGCGGCGGCGCCAGCGACGGCGGCGAGGTCTCGGTGATCAGCACGGGCACCCTCGTCACCGAGGGCAACGGCAGCCATGGCGTGTTCGCCCAGTCGGTCGGCGGCGGCGGCGGCAATGGCGGCGACGCCAGCGGCATCGCCACCGTCTTCCACCGCAGGGTCTCGGCCGCCCAGGAAAAGCGGCTCGAGAAGAACAATCTCGCGGTCTCGATCTCGCTTGGCGGGAGCGGCGGCGCGTCGGGTGACGGCGGTGCGGTGTCCGTCGACAATCAGGGCGGGATCGAGACGCTCGGCGCAGGCAGCCACGGCGTGTTCGCCCAGTCGATCGGCGGCGGTGGCGGCAACGGCGGCAATGTCAGCGGCCCGATGGACGATGCGATCGACCTGCTCGACGCGGCCAACAAGGGCGGCGGCCGTTCGATCACCGTCGGTGTCGGCGGTTCCGGCGGATCGAGCGGCGACGGCGGCGCGCTGGTGCTGGCCAACGGCGGCCCGATCATCACCCGCAGCGACTTCAGCTACGGCGTGTTCGGCCAATCGATCGGCGGCGGCGGCGGCAATGGCGGCAACGGCGCCGACGCCTCGGTCGATATCGGCGGTGGCATCGGCGGCGCCGGCGGATCGTCGGGCGACGGCGGGTCGATCGATTTCACCAACAGCGGGACGATCGTCACCGAGGGCCATGTCAGCTACGGCGTGTTCCTGCAGTCGATCGGCGGCGGCGGCGGTACCGGCGGTTCCCTCGGGGGCCCCGAGGAAACCGACCCGAGCGACGCGGACCTGATCAACGACGGGCTGCAGCTCGTGACCCTGCCGGGCCAGTTCGTGGAAGCGGCGCAGCCTCCCGAAGGCGGCGTGCCGCTGGCGGTCGGCATCGGCGGCAAGGGCGGCTCGTCGGGCGACGGCGGCGACATCAATTTCGTCAATATCGGCGACATCCTGACCCGGGGCGACGGGTCGACCGCGGTATTCATCCAGTCGATCGGCGGCGGCGGCGGCCTTGGCGGGAATGCCGGCGGCGGCACGCTCAACATCGGCGGCGACGGCGGCTCTTCCGGCGACGGCGGCGACATCACCATCGACAATCAGGGAACCATCGCCACCTTCGGCAAGGAAGCGATCGGCATCTTCGCCCAGTCGGTGGGCGGCGGCGGCGGTACCGGCGGCGGCGTCGGAGTCGGCGCGCCGGACCTGCCGGCCATCGGATCGGACGGGGTACGCGACGACATCTCCCGCGGATTCGCGCTGGGCGAGGGCCTGCCGAGCCTGGTGTCGACCGCGACGACCCTCGGGACCCCTTATCAGATGCAGTCGATCTCCATCGGCGGCAAGGGCGGAGCCGCGGGCGACGGCGGCGACATCCATATCACAAACAGCGGCGACATCTTCACCGCCGGAACGGCCAGCATCGGCATCTTCGCCCAGTCCGTCGGCGGCGGTGGCGGCATGGGCGGATCGGGTTCGCTCACGCCTTCAGAGATCGCCGTGCCGATGGCCGGCGGCGGCGGCGGCGACGGTGGCGACGTGACGGTGATCCACACCGGCAACATCACCACCCAGGGCTATGGCGCCTACGGCATCTTCGCCCAGTCGGTCGGCGGCGGCGGCGGCTATGCCGGCGACATGTCCTTCGGCATCGGCGATTTCGGCACTCCGCCGGTGCCGCTCCCGATCGGCGCGCAGGGCGGGGACGGCGGAGACGTTACCGTCATTTCCGCCGGCAACATCTCCGTCCAGGGCACGGGAGCGACCGCGATCTTCGCCCAGTCGGTGGGCGGCGGCGGCGGCCTGTGGAACGGCGAGGGGCTGCTCGGCTCGGCCGGCTCGCTCGGCCTGCAGGGCACGGCGGGCAAGGTCACCTGGAGCCACACCGGCGACGCCTATGCGCTCGACGTCAACGGCATCGCGGCGATGTTCCAGAGCGTGGGCACGGACGGCAACGGGGACATCGTCGCCGATCTGGACGGCAATTTCCGGGGCGGCAGCGTGCTCGGCATGGGCGTGCTGATCGACGGCGGCGTCGACAACACCCTCACCCTGCACGGCAGCGTCTCGGCCGAGAGCAATCTCGCGATCCGCGCCACCTACGGCAACGACACCGTCGACAATTACGGCATCGTCTGGGGCAATGTGGACCTCTATGCCGACGAGGTCGCGGCCGCGGCGGCTGCCGCCTCGGCGGCGAGCCCGGCGGGGATCGGGACGATGGCGCTGCCCGCGGCGGCCGGCGAGACCAACCAGTTCCTCAACAATGCCGGAGCGACCTTCGTCACGTTCGACTATGTCGATCTCGGCCCGGACGGCCTGCTGATCAATCACGGCACGCTTTCGAACGCGGACCTCTCAGACCGGCAGACGACCGCGGTGACCGGATCCTTCGAACAGTCGGCCGGCGGCCTGTGGCAGAACACCATCGATCTTGCCCTCGGCGGCGGGGGTCAGCAGACAGACCGGATGGACGTCAGCGGCGCGGCGAACCTCGCCGGCACGATCGACCTCGTCGAGCAGAATGTCGAATGGGCCGAAAGCGGGGTCTTCTCGAACATCCTGCTTTCGGCGGCGGGCGGCGTCAACGACGACGGCGTCGAGCTGATCGCGCCCAACAGCGTGGTCGCCAACTTCGGCCTTCGGTTCGAGCCAACCGCCCTCCATCTCGACTGGGAGGTGAACTTCGCCGGGATCGGCGGGACGATGAACCGCAACCGCACCGAGTTCGGCGACTATCTCAACCGGATGCAGAATGCCGGCGGATCGGCGGACCTCGCCGATCTGATGCGCTCGCTCTTCTACATCCAGACCCTCGAGGAACTCGGGCTGGTCTATGATACGCTGAACGGGTCGGCCTACAGCGACACCTTGGCGTCGGCCGCCATGTCCAGCGAACGGTTCGCGGGATCGCTGACCGGCTGCGACCGGATCGGGCGGACGGACCGGCGCGGATGCGCCTGGGCCTCCTTCGGCCATCGCGACCTGCGTCTCCGCGGTTCGTTCGAAAATGGGCGGACCGAGGATGAAGGCACCCAGCTCAGCGCCGGCCTGGAAGTCCGACTCGGCCGCACCCCGCTCGTCGTCGGCCTGGCGGGCTCGCGCGAGGAGAGCGACCTGTCGGCGGAACTGGCGGAAGCCAACAGCGATCTCCAGCAGATCGGCGGCTTCTTCGGCGCCGATCTCGGCGCATTCCGCGTCGGCCTGTTCGGAACCGTCGGCGCGCTCGACGCCGATTTCAGCCGCGTGCTGGCGACGCCCGGCGGGCTGATCGCCGCGCAGGGCAGCCAGGACGTCAACTTCCATGAGGTCGGCATCAGCGCCTCCGCCCGCCTGAGGAGCGGCACCTTCTGGGCGCTGCCGTCGGTCCGGGTCGGCCGCCTGACGATCGAGCAGGAGGAGTTCCGCGAGACGGGCGTCGGTCCCTATGCTCTGGTCGGGCAGGAGCGGAGCGACAGCCGCTGGCGCATCGTGGGCGATCTCAAGGCCGGAGCGACCTTCCCGCTCGGCGACGGAGCCGGGGTCTCGCCCTGGGTGTCGGGCCGGCTCGCCTGGCAGTCGAAGGACAGGTTCGTCAGCTCGTTCCGGCTCGCCGGGGCGCCGCCGGTCGAACCCTTTGACCAGTATCGCTTCGTCGACAAGTGGCGTGCGGACGCCGGTGCCGGGCTGAGCCTCACGATCAGGCGCGTCACCGTCAGCGCGAGCTGGATGGAGACCCTGTCGGGCGATGTCAGGAACCGCGAATATCGGGGCAGCCTGGCGGTGCCCTTCTAGGAGCGGGCCGGCTGAGGGAGGGGGTCAGCCCTTGTCTTCGACGTCGAGGGCGTAGCCGGCCGAGCGGACGGTGCGGATGATGTCCTTGCGTCCGCCGGCATTGATCGCCTTGCGCAGGCGCCGGATGTGAACGTCGACCGTGCGGGGCTCGATATAGCTGTCGTGACCCCAGACCGAATCGAGCAGCCGCTCGCGGGAGAAGACGCGGGTCGGATGCTCCATGAAGTGGCGCAGCAGCCGGAACTCCGTCGGTCCCAGCGAGATCGGCTCGCCGTTCCGTTTCACCTTGTGCGAGACGATGTCCATGGTGAGGTCGCCATAGGAGAGCTGCTCGCCGGCGAGGGCAGGCCGGACGCGCCGGAGCACCGCATTGACCCGTGCAACCAGCTCGCGCGGCGAGAAGGGCTTGGTGACATAATCGTCGGCGCCCGTTTCCAGCCCGCGCACCCGATCCTCCTCCTCGCCCCGGGCGGTCAGCATGATGATGGGGACGTTGGCGGCCTGGGGCAGCCGGCGCAGGCGGCGGCAGACTTCGAGCCCGGAAATGCCTTCGATCATCCAGTCGAGGATGACGAGGTCGGGCGCATGCTCGCGGGCCAGCAGCATCGCCTCCTCACCATTGTCGGTCTGCTCGATGTCGAACTCCTCCCGCTCGAAATGGTAGACGAGCAACTCGGCGAGCGCCCTGTCGTCCTCCACGAGAAGGATGCGTCCCTTGCTCATCCGCTGTACCCGAGAGCTGTGCTGTCTGCGCCGCGCGGGCGATCGGTGACATGTTCGCCGGTCGCCGCGAAATAGACCATCTCGGCGAGATTGGTGGCGTGATCGCCGATCCGCTCGAGGTTCTTGGCTATGAACAGGAGATGGGTCGCAGGCGTGATGTTCTGCGGATTTTCCATCATGAAAGTGAGCGAGGTCCGGAAGATGCTGTTGTAGAAATTGTCGACGGCCTGATCCCGCTCGCACACGGCCATCGCCTTTTCGGCGTCGCGGGCGACAAAGGCGTCGAGCGCATTGTGGACCATCTCGCCGGCGATCCGGGCCATCTCCGGCAGCAGGGCCAGCGGTTCGAGCTGGTGATGATTCTCTTCGATGATGTGGACGCGCTTGGCGTTGTTCTTCGCATAGTCACCGATTCGTTCGACTACGCTGGCGATCTTGAGGGCCGCGATCACGTCGCGAAGATCGTCCGCCATCGGCGCGCGAAGGGCGATGAGCTGGACGGCGTTCTTCTCGACCTCGGCCTCGAGGGCGTCGATCCGCTTGTCGGTCTCAACGACGCGGGATGCCGCGTCGAGGTCGCGCTGGACGAGCGCGCGGATGGACTCCGCGATCGCCTGTTCGGCCAGCCCGCCCATCTCGCAGATGGTGGCGCGGAGCTGGTTGAGGTCTTCGTCGAATGCCTTGACGGTATGGGCGCTGGTGCCTGCCATGGTGGTTCCTCTCAGCCGTACCGGCCGGTGATGTAATCCTTCGTCCGGGTCTCCCGCGGGTTGGTGAAGATCTCGGACGTGTCGCCATATTCGATCAGGTTTCCGAGGTGGAAAAAGGCGGTTCGCTGCGATACGCGCGCCGCCTGCTGCATGTTGTGGGTCACGATGACGATGGCGTAGCGCCCGCGCAGTTCGTGGATCAGCTCCTCGATCTTGGCGGTCGCTATCGGATCCAGGGCCGAGCAGGGCTCGTCCATCAGGATGACTTCCGGATCGACGGCGATGGCGCGGGCGATGCAGAGCCGCTGCTGCTGGCCGCCCGAAAGAGCCGTGCCGCTTTCGGACAGGCGGTCCTTCACCTCGTCCCAGAGACCGGCCCGCCGCAGCGAGCGTTCGACGATCTCCTCGAGATGGCTCCTGCTCGTGGCCAGGCCGTGGATGCGCGGGCCGTAGGCGACATTCTCGTAGATGGATTTGGGGAAGGGGTTCGGCTTCTGGAAGACCATGCCCACCCGCGCGCGCAGTTGCACCACGTCCATCGCGGAGGCGTAGATGTCCTCGCCGTCCAGCAGGATGCTGCCTTCGACCCGCGCACCGACGATGGTGTCGTTCATCCGGTTGAGCGTGCGCAGGAAGGTCGATTTGCCGCAGCCCGACGGGCCGATGAATGCGGTCACATGCTCCCGGCTGACGTCGATCGACACGCTGTCGAGGGCCTTCTTGTCGCCATAGAAGACGCTGACGTCCCGGGCCGTCATCTTCGGCATTCCGTCCTGGAGGTCGGGCCGGCGCTCCAGGGCGTCGTTCACGATCGTGTCGGTCATCATGTCACCACCGCCGTTCGAACTTGTTGCGCAGGTAAATGGCGAGGCCATTCATCGCGAGGAGGAAGACCAGGAGGACGATGATGGCAGCGGACGTCTTTTCGACGAATCCGCGGCTGACTTCGTCCGACCACAGGAAAATCTGGACCGGCAGCACCGTGGCCGGGTCGGTGAACCCGCCCGGCGGCGTCGCCACGAAGGCACGCATGCCGATCATCAGCAGTGGCGCCGTTTCGCCGAGGGCGCGCGCCATGCCGATGATGGTGCCGGTGAGGATGCCCGGCAGCGCGAGCGGCAGCACATGGTGGAAGACGACCTGGATGCGGGACGCGCCGATGCCCAATGCGGCGTCGCGGATCGACGGCGGCACGGACTTGATGGCATTGCGCCCGGCAATGACGATCACCGGCATGGTCATCAGCGCCAGGGTTATGCCGCCGACCAGAGGTGCCGAGCGCGGAAGGTTCATCGTGTTGAGGAATACCGCAAGGCCGAGCAGGCCGAAGATGATCGACGGGACCGCCGCAAGATTGTTGATCGACACTTCGATGAAGTCGGTCCAGCGATTGCGCGGCGCATATTCCTCCAGATAGACCGCGGCCAGAACGCCGACGGGGAAGGCGAGGGCCAGCGTCACCAGCATGGTGAGAAGCGATCCCTTGAAGGCTCCCCAGATTCCGACCATGGTCGGATCGGTCGCGTCCGAGCCGGTGAGGAAGTTCATGTTGAAGCCGGTCCGGACCGCGCCGGCGCCCCGCAACTGCGCATAGACCGCTTCGGCCTCCGCGGCGCCGGTACCCTTCGCCGCCACGTCGATCCGGTCCGCCACCGGGAGCCAGAACACCTCCGTGCGGTTCAGCATGGCGGGGTCGGCGGCGATCCGGCTTCGCACCCGGAGCCAGGCTCCGTCCGACAGCAGGCCGGGTGCCAGGTTCCCATATTGCGCCTCGGCGGCGGCGAGCACGATGCCCTCGATGTCCGCCTCAGCCAGCGCCGCCTGCGCCCCGAAGCCCTCGATCGCCGCCGGATCGAGCACCAGGGTGCTGCGCGGGAAGTCCACCTCGACGCGAATCTCGGTCTGGGTGAAGCCGCGGATGCCGTTGCCGAGCATGGTAACGAGGAGGAAGGCGAGGAACGCCGCCGAGAGGATCACGGCCCCCAGCCCGATGAGCCGGAACCGGCGTTCGGCGGCATAGCGGCGGCGGATCCGCCGCTGCATCGCATCGGCCTTCCAGTCGGTCGGAGTCAGCGGCGCAGCCGGGGCAAGGGGCGCCGCAGCGAGGCTGTCACTCATAGGCTTCCCGGTATTTCTTCACGACCCGCAGGGCGACGATGTTGAGCAACAGCGTGACGACGAACAGCACCAGGCCGAGCGCGAAGGCGGCAAGCGTCTTGGCGCTGTCGAACTCCTGGTCGCCGGTCAGCAGCTGGACGATCTGGGTGGTGACGGTGGTCACGCTCTGGAATGGATTGGCAGTGAGGTTCGCCGCCAGGCCGGCGGCCATCACGACGATCATCGTTTCGCCGATCGCGCGGCTTACCGCGAGCAACACGCCGCCCACGACGCCCGGCAGCGCGGCCGGCAGCAGGACCTTCTTGATCGTTTCCGATTTCGTCGCCCCCAGGGCGAGCGAGCCGTCGCGCATCGCCTGCGGCACCGCAGTGATCGAATCATCGGCCATCGACGAGACGAACGGGATGATCATGATGCCCATCACCGCACCTGCCGCGAGGGCCGATTCCGACGATGCGCCGGGAATGCCGAGCATGACCGCGAAATCCCGGACAGCCGGTGCGACCGTCAGGGCGGCGAAATAGCCGTAGACCACGGTCGGGACTCCGGCGAGCACCTCGAGCAGGGGCTTCATCCATTTGCGCACGCGCGCATCGGCATATTGGGTCAGGTAGATGGCGCTCATCAGACCGAGCGGGATCGCCACCAGCATGGCGATGATTGCGCCGATGAAGATGGTGCCCCAGAACAGGGGGATCGCGCCGAAGGCGCCCGACGAACCGGCCTGGTCGGCCCGGATCGCGGTCTGCGGACTCCATGTGGTGCCGAACAGGAACTCGATCGGCGAAACCATCGAGAAGAAGCGCAGCGATTCGAACAGCAGGGATAGAATGATGCCGAGGGTGGTCAGGATCGCGATGAGCGATGCGACCAGAAGCACGCCCATCGTGAGGCGTTCCACGCGAGTCCGAGCACGGAACTGCGGCGAGATCCGCGAGAAGGCGAAGGCGCCGCAGGCGAAGCCGAGGAGCAGGGCGACACCGCCCCCGATCACCGCATAGAACTGCTGCGCGGAACGGTAGACGGGCGCAAGTTCGGTGGCCCTGGGATTGAAGGCGGCCTCGATCGATCCGTCGGCGAGGCCGCGGGCCTCGCTGAGGATGGCATTGCGCTCCATCGGCACGGCGGGCAGATCCGCTGCCGCCGGACTTTCGAGGACCGTCTGGGTGACGAGCCCGCCCGAAACCGATCCCCACAGCACGAGAAAGGCGAGGGCGGGAAGCACTGCCCAGAGCGCGACGTACCAGCCGTGATAGCCCGGCAGCGAATGCGGCCGCGTCTGGGCCGCGCGGGCCTGGGCCGCCGCCTTCGCGCGGGCAGAGAGCAGGGAAATCCCGCCGAGGCCGAATATCAGGAGAATGGTAGCGGTGAGGTTCACGCCTGGTTCCGTATCGGGACGTCGTGGGTCGGGATCCGCCGACGGACCCGGCCCACGATATCGTTCAGCTCGTCACTGCAGCTCTTCGGGCGTCAGCGCCTTCAGTTCCGTCGTCTGCGCCGTTGCGGCCGCCAGCGTCTCCGGCGGAGATGCGATCAGGCCGATCCGCGAGAGATAGCCGCCGGGACCCCAGCCGCGGGCATATTCGGCGAGGAACTCCCGAATGCCCGGGATCACGTTCACATGCTCGCCCTTCACATAGATGTAGAGCGGCCGGGCGCCCGGATAGTCGAAGCCGGAAATGGTTTCATAGGTCGGCTCCACTCCATTGAGCGGGATGCCGCGCACCTTGTCCTTGTTCTCCTCCAGGAAGCTGTAGCCCATGATGCCGACCGCACCGGGATTTGCCGACACCTTCTGAACCAGCAGATTGTCGTTCTCGCCGGCCTCGATATAGGCGCCGTCCTCGCGGACCTTGGTGCAGATTTCCTTGTGCCTGTCCTCGTCGCTCTCCTTGAGCGCCTCCATCTCGGGATTGCTGTTGCATCCCTTTTCGAGGATCATCTCGGCCAGCGCATCGCGCGTGCCCGAGGTCGGCGGGGGTCCGTAGACCTGGATGGCGACTGCCGGGAGGGCCGGATTGACGTCCCTCCAGGTCTTCGCGGTGTTGGGGTTTCCGAACGGGTTCGCCGCCAGCCCCTTGTAGACGTCCTCCAGTGTCAGCCGCAGCGGCTGGGCCCCGTTCGCCTGGATGAAGACGAGCCCGTCGATCCCCACCTGGACCTCGACCACATTGTTCACGCCGTTGCCGCGACAATCCTCCAGTTCGGAGGCCTTGATACGGCGCGAGGCGTTGGTGATGTCGGGATGCTGGGCGCCGACGCCGGCACAGAACAATTTCATGCCGCCGCCGGTACCGGTCGACTCGACGATCGGCGCCTTGAGGCTCGGATTGGACTGGGCGAGGCGCTCCGCCACCGCCCGGGTGAAGGGATAGACGGTCGAGGATCCGACGATTCGAACCTGCGAACGTGAACCTCCCGCGGCGGCATCGCCTCCGCCATTGTTGCATGCCGTCAGCGCCAGCGCCGCTGCCGCGAGCGTGAATAGAGCCTTTTTCAATCTTGCCTCCGTCCCGTTTCCGCCTGGACCTGTGGCGCGTCTCTATGACCGTTCGGCGCGACTTCTGTGACGTTTGTATGACTCTTTGATGACAGTGATCCCGTCGGGTCGGCCGGCTTCGGGAGGAAGACGTGGACGGCCGTGCCTTCCCCGACCCTGCTGCGGATGTCGAGTCGCCCGCGGTGGCGGCCGACGATATGCTTGACGATGGCCAGCCCCAGGCCGGTGCCGCCGAGCGCGCGACTGCGACTGGTATCCACCCGGTAGAATCGCTCGGTGAGGCGGGGAAGATGTTCCGGCGGAATCCCTTCGCCCTGATCGATGACAGTCATGCGCATCATGTGCTGGTCGGCGTGGCCGAATTCGACGACCACGTCCGTACCCGAACGGCCGTATTTGAGTGCATTGACGACCAGATTGCGCAGGAGCTGGAGCAGCTGGGAACGGTCGCCCAGGACCAGCCGCTTCTCGCCGCCGTTGCGGACCAGGATCTTCGACCCATGGTCCTCGCACAACTGATGGCAGCCGACCCGCACCTCCTCGACGAGGGAGAGCATATCCACCGAATCGCGCGGGGCGCTGAACCGTTCGGCCTCGATCCGCGACAGGGAGATCAGGTCCTCGACGAGCTGCTGCATCCGCCGGGCCTCGTCCCACATGATCGTGAGGAAGCGCGCCCGGGTCTTGCGGTCGTCCGCGGCGCGTTCGTCCTGGAGCGTCTCGATGAATCCGAGCAGGGTGGCGAGCGGCGTCCGCAGTTCGTGGCTCGCATTGGCGACGAAATCGACGCGCATCTGCTCGGTGGCATGCAGCTCGCTCCTGTCGGTGAGGCGCACCAGCCAGCTTCCGTCCGCCAGGGCGGAGGTCGCCATTTCCCAGCGCCTGTCGAGATCGCCGAGGCCGACGAGCTCGATTCGGGTGGTGCCCTTGGCTGCATCCGACGCATCGGAGCTGAGCCGTTCGGCCGCAGCCGGATGACGAATGGCGAGGCGCACGTCGGCGCCTTCGATATGCCCGCCGAGGACGGCTCGGGCGGCGTCGTTCGTGAGCAGAATCTTCCGGTTGCGAACGATGAGCACCGGTTGGTCCATCGCCTCCGCCATCTCGACGGCGGTTGGGAGGGGCGGAAGACGGGCAGCCGCAGGGGGGTTGACCACGTCCTGCGGCCGTTCCGACTGACCCCGGACGAGCAGGACGGTCGCGGCTCCGGCGAGAAGGGCGATCAAAGCGGACGTCAGTGACGCACCCACCAGGACGGCGACGGCGACGCCGGCTGCGGCAATGGCTGCACTCAGCAAGTTCCGACCGGCTGCGCCCGACATGGGCCTGTCTCTTACTGGGATTATGTTACAGCCGCCAGCCGTCGCCAACCGACAACTTTACCCTTATGAAAGATCGTGTTGGTACATGAAGATGTGATGAAAAATCCGCGTGACGACAGACAGGGCCCGGAGATCCGCGAGCCCAGCCGCCGGCATGTCCTGGCGCTTGGCGCTGCGGCCGCATCGACCGTCGTGACGATCAAACCGGCCATGGCCCAGACGGCTGCGTCCGTCCTCAACTGCCAGATTCCAGTGCCGGCGCCGGAGGCGGCGGGCAGCTATGTGGCGTCGGACGGAAGCCTGGTCCCGCCCGGGACGCCCGGGGCGGTACCCCCGGCGATGCGCCCGCTCACCGGCGAGGAGGCGAAGCAGCTGCTGCGCGGCGGCCCCGCGCCGGCCGGAATGGACAGCCAGGCGGCCCAGGCCTACGCCAATTACATTCGCCGTCTGCAGGCGGGGATGAGCGGTTTCACCTGCTATGCCTCGCTGCAGATGCCGCGCTAGTCCGGTGAAACCGGCATGCCCGGTTCCCGCTACGCCGCCGATGCACCGCACCTCCTGCGCAAGGTCGAACTGGACGGGCTGACGGCCCTGTTCCACCTGCCGTCCGGCACCACGCATATCCTCGCACCACCGGCGCCCGAGATACTGGCGGTGCTGGGCGAGGGCCCGGCGGACGCCGACACGCTCCTGGACGCGCTCAGGAGCCGTTATGCCCTGGTCGAGCAGGAGGGGGAGCGCAGCGCGTTGCTCGCCCGCCTCGCCGAACTCGAAGCGGCCGGACTGGTGCAGCGGGCATGAGGCACGCCATCGCCCTCCGGATCGGACCTGCGAGCTTCCGGGTCGGCAGCAGCTGGCGCGGACCGATCGAGGCGTTAGCGAAGCTCTACGACGGCTATCCGGCGCCGGATCGGGCGAGCGCCTTCACCGTCCGGCTCGAGCCCGAAAGGCCGTGGCGCCGCTGGCTTCGACCGTCGGTCGCAGTGGGCGGGGACTATGTGCTCCCCGGCGCGAGCCCGCTGGCGCTGGAGCACGGGCTGCTGGCGGCCGAAATGGGCATGAACCTGCAGATGGCCCTGGGCCAGCGACGCCATCTGCTGCTCCACGCATCCACTGTGGAGCGTGACGGCAGGGCGCTGCTGATGACGGGTCATTCCGGGGCCGGCAAGTCCACGCTCGCTGCGATACTGGGGGAGCGGGGTTGGCGCCTGATGGGCGACGAATTCGCGCTGCTCGACCTCGGCAGCGGCCGTCTCCATCCCTTTCCCCGGGCGATCAGCCTCAAAAACGGAGCGATCGCGCTGCTGGAAACCATCGTCCCCCAGGACAGGTTCGGTCCGATGCTGGAGGGCACGCCGAAGGGCACCCTGCGCCATCTCAGGCCGCATGCGGAGGCGATCGCCCGGATGAACGAGACCGCCGAGCCGGCGATGATCCTGTTCCCGCGGTTCGGCGCCGATCTTCCGGCCGGTGTCCGGCCGGTCGGTCCCGCCGAGGCCTTCGTCCGGCTCACGCAGTCCTCGACCAACTATGTCGATCTCGGCGAGCCTGCGTTCGTAGCACTGACCGGCCTCGTTCGCAGCGTCCCGGCCTGCGCGATCGACTATGGCGATACCGAGACCGCGATCGGGCTGGTGGGCGACCTGTGGCGGGGCCGGACCTCGTGAGCGCCGCCGCGGCACTGCTGGTCCGGGGCCTGCGGGATCCCCTGTGGATGGAGCGGCTGACGTCGGACCAGTGGTCCGCGCTGGTCACTGCTGCGCGGGCGGAATCGCTGCTCGCCACGCTCGCCGTCCGGGCTGCGGGGCTCCGCCTGCCGGGCGAGGTCTCCGCATTGCTGGAGGCTGCGCGGCGGGATGCCGAACGGGTGCGGACCCAGGCCCTTTGGGAAGCCGAAATGGCGCGCCGAGCTCTCGCGCCCCTCGGCGTGCCGGTGATTCTCCTCAAGGGAACCGCTTATGCGGCAGCCGGCGTGGCCGCCGGCCAGGGCCGCAGCATCGGCGATCTCGACATCCTAGTCCCGCGCGATCGCATCGGCGAGGTTCAGGAGGCATTGCTCGCCGCAGGCTGGGAATGGGTGAAGGAGGACGCCTATGACGACCTCTACTATCGCCGCTGGATGCACGAACTGCCGCCGCTGATCCACAAGGAGCGCGACCGGATGATCGACGTCCATCACAGCATCCTCCCGCTCACCGCGCGGCGGCGACCGGATCCCGAGGCGCTGATCGCCCACAGCATCGCCCTGAAGAACGGGCTGCGGGTGCTCGCCCCGGCCGATATGGTGATCCACTCCGCCGCCCATCTGTTCGCGGACGGCGACCTCGCGGGCGGGCTGCGCAATCTCTGGGACCTGGATCGGCTGCTGCGCGAGTTCGGAACCCGCCCCGGCTTCTGGAACGAGCTGAGGGGCAGGGCCCGGGTGCATCAGCTCTCCGATGCCGTGGCACGCAGCCTTCGGCTGGCGGCGGCGATTTTCCAGACGCCCGTCGACGATGCCTGCGCCGGAAAGGCGCGCTTCTCCGATCGGCTGTTCCGGCGGCGCCTGCTCGCGCGCAACGGATGGGGGCAGCAGACCCGGCCGCTCACGCGGCTGGGCTTCTACGTCCGTTCACACTGGATACGCATGCCGCCCTGGCTGCTTGCCCGGCACCTGTGGGTGAAGGCGGGTCGTTAGGGATCGGGGTCTAGGCTGCCTTCCGGGCGGGCAGGCGCTCCAGCGCCGGCAGCAGCTCCCGATAATGGTCGATGACCGCGTCGGCCCCCAGCGCCTCGACGGGCCGGTCCGAGAAGCCGAAGCTCACTGCAATGAGGGGAATCGCGGCCGCGCGCGCGGTGTCCGCGTCCGTGATCGAATCACCGACGAAAGCGGCAGGCCCGCCTCCGGCCCGCGCGATCGCTTCGCGTAGCGGAGCCGGATCGGGCTTGCGCACCGGCAAGGTGTCGGCGCCGACGATTCCGCGGAAGCGGTCCGTCCAACCGAGCGCCTCGAGCAATGCGAAGGTCAGCGCCTCCGGCTTGTTGGTGCAGATCGCCAGCGCGACGCCGCGGGCGGCAAGCACGTCCAGGGCCTCCTCCACGCCGTCGTAGGGGCGCGTTCCTTCGCAGATATGGTCCGCATAATAGTCGATGAAGATCGGAAACCCTTCTTCGACCAGCTCTTCGGCAGCCGTGCCGGTTTCCGTCAGTCCGCGACGGATGAGGGCGCGCGCGCCGTGGCCGACGAGATGGCGCACCCTCGCTTCGGGGATCGGATCCCGCCCGAGCGTCCGCAGCGTGTGGTTGAGCGAGGCCGTCAGGTCGGGCGCGGTGTCGGCCAGGGTGCCGTCGAGGTCGAAGGCCACTACGTCGAAGTCGATGCGCGTCATGTCGCAGCCATGGGAGCCGGCTATGGAAATGGCAAGATTTCCGTGCGATGGGAGGCGGAATTCGGGATGCCTTGAATGACCTCCACGCCAGTTGCCGCCATCGTCCTTGCCGCGGGCAAGGGTACGCGCATGAAGTCCGAACTCCACAAGGTCCTGCACCCGCTGGCAGGCCGGCCGATGCTCGAGCATCTGCTCGCGACGGTCGACCGACTGTCTCCGCAGAAGCTGGTGGTCGTGGTCGGGAGCGGCCGCGAGCAGCTTCAGCCGGTGGTCGAAACCCGTGGCGGCGACATCGTCGTGCAGGAGCCGCAGCTCGGGACCGGCCATGCCGTTCTCCAGGCGGAGCAGGCACTCGCCGGATTCGCAGGCGACGTCCTCATCCTCTACGGCGACACGCCACTGGTTTCGTTCGAGACTATGACGGCGATGCTCGAGCGCCTTCATGCCGCCGACGAGCCGGCGATCGTCGTGCTGGGGTCGCGGCCGGAGGATCCACGCGCCTACGGACGGGTCATCGCCGATGCGGACGGCACCATTCGCAAGATGGTGGAGCACAAGGACGCCTCGCCCGAGGAAAGGGCCTGCACCCTGTGCAATTCCGGGCTGATGGCCGTCCGGGCCGGCGAATTGTTCGGGCTGCTCCACCGGGTCGGCAACGCCAATGTGGCCGGGGAATATTATCTGCCGGATATCGTCATGCTGGCTGCCGAAATCGGCCGGAAGTCCGTCGTCGTCGAGACCGCCGCGGAGGAGGTCGAGGGCGTCAACAGCCGCTCGGAGCTCGCCGCGCTGGAGGCGCAGTGGCAGCGGCGGCGGCGCGAGCAGGCGATGGCGGACGGCGTGACCCTGACTGCCCCCGACACCGTGTGGTTCGCCCATGACACCATGATCGGGCGGGATTGCGTCATCGAGCCCAATGTCGTGTTCGGGCCCGGCGTCAGGATCGGCGAGAAGGTGCGGATCCGGTCCTTCTCCCATCTCGAGGGCGCGACGGTGGGCGACGGCGCGGAGGTCGGGCCATTCGCGCGGCTCCGGCCCGGCACCGAGATCGGGGCCAGGGCCCGGGTGGGCAATTTCGTCGAGCTGAAGCAGGCGAAGCTGGGCGAGGGCGCGAAGGCCAATCACCTGACCTATCTGGGCGATGCCGAGATCGGGCCGGGCGCGAACATCGGGGCAGGAACGATCACCTGCAATTACGACGGCTTCTTCAAATATCGGACCACGATCGGCGCGGGCGCCTTCATCGGTTCCAACACGGCGCTGGTCGCCCCGGTGACGGTGGGAAAGGATGCCTTCGTCGGCGCCGGATCGGTGGTGACGCGCGACGTGGCGGACGAGGCGCTCGCCGTCGCGCGCGGGCGCCAGGAAGAGCGGACGGGATGGGGCGCCAGGTTCCGCGCCACCATGGCGGCCAGGAAGAAGAACAGGCAATCGGAAGGCGGGAAATCAGCATAGATGTGCGGGATCATCGGCATCGTCGGTCGCGAGGAAGTCTCCGGCCGCCTTATCGACGGACTTCGGCGGCTCGAATATCGCGGCTATGACTCGGCGGGGGTGTGCACCATCGTCGACGGGCATTTCGAACGGCGCCGCGCCGAGGGCAAGCTCGACAATCTGGTGCGGGTGGTCGACAGCGAGCCGCTGGCCGGCGATGTCGGCATCGCCCATACCCGCTGGGCCACCCACGGTGCCCCGACGGTCGGCAATGCGCATCCGCATATCGTCGACGGCGTCGCTTTGGTCCACAACGGGATCATCGAGAATTTCAAGCCGCTGCGCGATGAACTGAAGGCGGTCGGACGCAACTTCGAAAGCGAAACGGATTCCGAAGTCGTCGCCCATCTGATCGCCTGCGAGATGGCGAAGGGGTCCGACCCGCGCCAGGCCGTCGCGGCGGTGCTGCCGCGGCTGGAAGGCGCCTTCGCGATCACCATCCTGTTCCGCGACCATCCCGGCCTGCTGATCGGCGCGCGCATGGGTGCGCCGCTGACCGTCGGCTATGGCGACGGCGAAACCTATCTCGGCTCGGACGCGCTTGCGCTGGCGCCGCTCACCCAGAAGATCTCCTATCTGGATGAAGGGGACTGGGTGGTGATCACCCGCGAGGGCGCCACCATCTACGACCGTTCCAACCAGCGGGTCGGTCGGCCGGTGGTGATGTCCGGCGCCTCCAGCGCCGTCATCGAGAAGGGCAATCACCGCCACTTCATGCAGAAGGAGATCTTCGAGCAGCCTTTGGTGGTGGCCCAGACGCTGCAATCCTATCTGCGTCCGATCGAACAGAAAGTGGCGCTTCCGGACATGGACTTCGACCTGTCGACGGTAGAGCGGGTGACCATCGTCGGCTGCGGCACCGCCTCCTATGTCGGGATGATCGGCAAATATTGGATCGAAACCTTCGCCCGGCTGCCGGTCGAGGTCGATGTCGCTTCGGAATTCCGCTACCGCAATCCCGTGCTGGGGGCGAACACGCTCGGGCTCGTCATCTCCCAGTCCGGCGAGACTGCCGACACGCTGGCGGCCCTTCGCCACATGAAGGCGGAAGGGGTGACGAGCGCCGGGATCATCAACGTCCCGACTTCCTCCATGGCGCGCGAGGTGGACCTGCTGCTTCCCACGCATGCGGGGCCGGAAATCGGTGTCGCCTCGACCAAGGCCTTCACCTGCCAGCTGGCAGTGATGGCCGCGCTGGCGACCAATCTCGCGCGCGCCAGGGGACGGCTCGACCCGGCCCAGGAAAGCGAGATCGTCACCCATCTGTCCGAGGCGCCGGCGGCGATGAACGCCGCGCTCGACCATGATGCCGAGATCGAACGGATGGCGCACCGGATTTCACGGGCGCGCGACGTGCTCTACCTCGGGCGGGGTCCGGACTATCCGATGGCGCTGGAAGGGGCGCTGAAGCTCAAGGAAATCAGCTACATCCACGCCGAAGGCTATGCCTCGGGCGAGATGAAGCATGGGCCGATCGCGCTCATCGACGACAATGTCCCGCTGATCGTGCTGGCGCCGTCCGGTCCGCTGTTCGACAAGACGGTCTCCAACATGCAGGAGGCCCAGGCGCGCGGCGCCCAGGTCGTGCTGATCTCCGATGCCGACGGGCTGGCGAAGGCAGGCGAGGGGACAATCGCGACGATCGAGATGCCGAGGGTCCATCCCCTGATCGTCCCATTGGTGTACGCCGTGCCGGTCCAGCTCCTTGCCTATCATGTCGCCGTGGCTAAGGGCACCGATGTCGACCAGCCGCGCAATCTGGCCAAGAGCGTGACGGTGGAATGACGATCCGGGCGAACCGGACGACACCATGGATACAGGAGAGGATGCACTTATGAGCCACAGCGCCAACGTCGATCAGATGGAGGCCGAGGACTGGGCGGGCGAGCTTGGCGAGAAATGGCTCGCCAATGTCGATCGCTTCGAGGGGATGATCGCTCCCGTCGGGGCGGGGCTGATGGCCCATGCCGCCTTCCAGTCGGGCGAGCGCGTCGTCGACATCGGATGCGGCGCCGGTCCCACCACGCTCGAGATCGCCCGTGCGGTGGGCCCTTCGGGCGAGGTGCTGGGCATCGATATCTCGCCCGCGCTGATCGAGGAATGCCGTCGGAGGGCGGAGGCCGCGTCGATCGCGAACGCACGGTTCCTGGTCGCCGATGCCGCCGGCGTGAAGCCCGAAGGGGCGCCGTTCGACCGCCTGTTTTCCCGTTTCGGATCGATGTTCTTCCCGAACCCGAAGGCGGCCTTCGCTAATCTGCGCGCGATACTGCGGCCCGGCGGACGAGCCGATCTGGGTGTCTGGGCGCCGCCGAGCGAGAACCAGTGGGTGGGCGCGCTGATGGGGATCGTGGGCCGACACGTCGAGTTGCCGCCGCCGGTTCCGCATGCGCCCGGCCCGTTCGCGCTCGACGATCCGGATTATGTCCGCCCGATCCTGGTCAGCGCCGGCTTCGAGTCCATCGACTTCAAGCTCTGGCGCGGGGAACAACTGGTCGGCGGTCCCGGTTCGACCCCCGACTCCGCGGCCGAATTCGTCATCAATGCGCTTTCGATCGGGGACGCGCTGGCGGAGAAGCCGGAAGAGGTGAGGCGGGAGGTGCTGACCGAACTGACCGCGCTCTTCGCGCAGCACCGCGCGCCGGACGGCATAAGGATGGGCGCCACCGCCTGGTTCATCACCGCCTACGCGCCCGCCTGATTGGCTGCGCACCCATTGGCGCGGGCCGTCGCGGGTCCGTAATATTGCGGATGCAGCACGGAATTCCGTTTCGTGTAGCCCCCGAACCATGGGGAAGGAGCTCCCGCGATGAAGACCGTATTGCTGCTCTTGCACGATGACAAAGGCCAGGAGGCGCGGCTGCAGGCGGCGCTCGATCTTGCCCGGGCGTTGGACGGCCACCTCAACTGCCTTGATGTCACGCGCTATCCGGTGCCCGACGGCTTCCTCGGACCGGACATACAGGTGGCGCTGGCGGAAGAGGAGCGGGCCCGCGAAACCGCCAATGCCGAGCGGATCGTTCAGCGCCTGGCGATCGAGGACGTGCCCTGGAGCATGACCTCGATGACCGGGGAGCTGGCCGATTGCGTGATCGCGGCCTCGGGCCTGTCCGACGTCATCGTGGTCAATCGCAAGCTCGATGTCGGCGACACGGTCGGGATGCTGAGCACGGCATCGACCATCGCGCTCAAGACCCACAAGCCGGTGGTCGCGGTATCGGAGCAGTGTCGCGCCTTCCAGGCCGCGGGCCATGCGGTGGTGGCGTGGGACGGTTCGCAGCCGGCAATGGCGGCGCTGACCGCCTGCGTGCCGTTGCTCGCCCGCGCCAGGACCGTCAATCTGGTCGAGATCCAGGGCGACGAGCCCGGGACGGTGCATCAGGCGGCCGCCTATCTCTCGCGACACGATATCCATGTGGAAGTCGACCTGATCGCCCGGCCCGCCGAGGGGGGAGGCGCTATCGCCGATATTCTCAAGCAGGTCTGCGCGAACCAGGGCGCGGCCTATTGCGTGATGGGAGCCTATGGCCATTCGCCGGTCCGGGAAGCCCTGTTCGGCGGCGTGACCCGCACGATGCTGTCGACGAGCGACATCCCGCTGGTGCTCGTTCACTGAGGCAGGCGAGCGGACCCTCGGATGGTCCGGGCCCGACCGGCTTGATGCCCTGGACCCCGCAGCTACCATGGTTTGCCGGACCGGCGCAGGCGGAACGATGCGATGACGGACAGAGGACAGGCGCCGCCAGCCTATCGTGCGGCCGGCCTCAGCAAGGTCTACGGGGCCGGCGAGACGGCAGTGCATGCCCTGCGTTCGCTCGACCTGATCGTGCCCGGGGGCGAACTGATCGTGCTGGTCGGTCCTTCGGGCAGCGGAAAGTCGACACTGCTGCACATCCTCGGCGGCCTGGATCGCGCGACCGGAGGGCAGGTCTGGTTCCGCGACCAGGAGATAACCGGCTTTTCCAGCGACGAGCTGACCGAGTTCCGCCGCGCGAACGTCGGCTTCGTGTTTCAGTTCTACAATCTGATCGCCAGCCTGACCGCCCGCGAGAATGTCCAGCTCGTCACCGACATCGCCGACGATCCGATGCCGGCCGAGGAGGCGCTGGCACTGGTCGGGCTCGGCGAGCGGCTGGACCATTTTCCGGCCCAGCTTTCGGGCGGTGAACAGCAGCGGGTGGCGATCGCCCGCGCCATCGCCAAGCGCCCGTCGGTGATGCTGTGCGACGAGCCGACCGGGGCGCTCGACAGCGCAACCGGCATCCGGGTGCTGCGGGCGCTGATGGATGTCAACGAGCAGCTCGGCACGACCATGCTGGTGGTCACCCATAATGCACCGGTGGCCCAGCTGGCCCATCGCGTGCTTCGCTTCGCCGACGGCCGGATCGGCGAGGAGACGGTCAACGGCACGCGCATGCAGCCGGAGGACATCAGCTGGTGAGGCTGCGCATGCTCGACCTGAAGCTGGTGCGCGGGCTGTGGCATCTTCGGGGCCAGAGCCTGGCGACGGCGATGGTCATCGGCGCCGGGATCGCGCTCTACATCATGTCGATGGGCGCACTGGCCTCGCTGGAGGCGACGCGCGCAGCCTATTACGACCGCTACCGCCTCGCCGCGGTCTTCGCGACGGCCAAGCGGGCGCCAATGGCGCTGATCCCGCGCATTGCGGCAATTCCGGGCGTCCGGGCGGTCGACGCCCGGATCAGTGGCGCCGTGCTGCTCGACGTCCCCGGCTTCGACGAACCGGTGAACGGGATCGCGCACAGCCTTGCCGCCGATCCCGGAGCGCTCAATGCCGTGCATCTCGTCCGCGGCCGCCTGCCCGAACCGGGGCGAACCGAGGAAGTGCTGCTGAGCGATCCCTTCGCCCAGGCGCACGACCTGCGCAGCGGCGATACCATCGCCGCGATCCTGAAAGGCAGAAGGCAGCAGCTGCGGGTCGTGGGGACTGCGCTCTCACCGGATCATGTCTTCACCATCGCGCCGGGCAACCTCACCCCCGACGATCGCCGCTTCGGCGTGCTCTGGCTCGACCGGGACATCATGGAAGGGGCCTTCGACCAGGAGGGCGCCTTCAACGAGCTGCTGCTGCAGATCGATCCGGGAACGCCGGTGCCGGCGGTAACCGGCCCGCTCGATCACCTGCTGGCGCCCTTTGGCGGAACCGGCGCCTATGCGCGCGCCGAGCTGCTCTCCGACAAGTTCCTCCGCAGCGAGATGGACCAGCTCGCCACGCTCGCGCGCATCCTGCCGCCGATCTTCATGGCGGTGGCAGCCTTCCTCCTCTGGGTGATGATCGGGCGGGTGATCGAGACCGATCGCGAGGAGATCGGGATCCTCAAGGCGTTCGGCTACCGGGACCGGGAGGTCGCCGGCCATTATGCGAAGATGGTGGTCGCCATATCGCTGGTGGGCGTCCTCATCGGCTGCGCCGTCGGCATCTGGATGGGGCATGGCATCACCGCCATTTATGCGGGATTCTATCGTTTCCCGTTCCTGGTCTTCGAAATTCCCGGCCGGTCCTATGCGGCCGCCTTCGGGATCAGCATCGCAGCCGCGCTGCTCGGAGCCGCGGGGCCCGTCCGACGGGCGGTCCGCCTGTCGCCGGCGGTGGCGATGGAGCAGCCGGCGCCGGTTTCCTACACCGGCAGGCTCCAGCAGGCGATCGCACGGTTCGCCTGGCTGGACGAGCCGAGCCGGATGATCGTGCGCCACCTGCTCCGCTTCAAGACGCGAAGCATCTTCAGCATCACCGGCATCGCGCTGGCGACCGGCCTGTGCATCGCGTCGAGCTTCAGCATCGACGCGATCGGCAGGATGATCGACTTCACCTTCAACTATGCCTCGCGGCAGGACGCGACGCTGACCTTCGCCGAGGCGCGATCGGTGAGCGTGATGGCCGATCTCGAGCGGTTGCCGGGCGTGCTGGCGGTGGAGCCGGTGCGCGCCGTGCCGGTGCGGCTGCGCCACGGCACCGTCGAGCGCCGGGAATCGCTGACGGGTATCGTCTCGGGCGCCCGGCTCAACCGGCTGATCGACAGCGAATGGCGCCCGGTCTCGGTCCCGCCGCAGGGCCTCGTCGTCAGCCGGGCGCTGGCCGCGCGGCTCGGCGCAACGCGAGGATCGGTGGTCCGGGTCGATGTCCTCGAGGGGAAGCGGCCGAGCCTGGACATGACCATCGTCGACGTGGTCCCGACCTATCTCGGCACGCTCGCCTATGTCGATTTCGACGAACTCGGCCGGCTGCTGCAGGAGCCGCCCTCGGTCTCGGGCGCCTATCTGCAGGTGGATCCGGACCAGGAGCAGGCGCTCTACCGGGCAGTGAAGGAGCGGCCGCAGATCGCCGGGATCGCGATCCGGGCCTCGGTGCTGGAGAATTTCCAGCAGCAGGTCCGCGAGAATATCGGCACCTTCCGCTTCTACAACCTGATGCTGTCGGCGATCATCGTCGTCGGGGTGGTCTACAACAATGCACGCCTGTCCTTTTCCGAGCGCGCCCGGGAACTGGCGACGATGCGCGTGCTGGGCTACCGGAGGGCGGAAGTGAGCTACATTCTCGTCGGGGAGATCCTGCTGCTGACGCTGATCGCGCTCCCCTTCGGCGTCGGTTTCGGCGCGGCGCTCGCCGCCTATATCGCCCGCGCCTTTTCCTCGGAAATCTACTCGATCCCCTTCGCGCTTTCCGGCAGCACTGTCGCCTTCGCGATCGCAACCGTCCTGCTGGCTTCGCTGGCCACCGCCTTCATCGTACGCCGGCGCGCGGACCGGCTGGACCTGATCCGCGTGCTCAAGAGTCGGGAGTAAGCCGTGGCGGAACGCAGGAGACCGAGGTTCGCCCGCATCGGGCTGATCGCCGCCGTGGCAGCGGTGGTGGCGGTGATCATCTGGCTGTTCCTCTACAAGCCCGCCGTCGCGGTCGATTTCGGACAGGTCGATCGCGGAGGTGTCGAGGTCACCGTCGGCGACGACGGCATCGCGAGAACCCGCGAATTCTACGAAGTGGCAGCTCCGGTTGCCGGGCGCCTGCTGCGCATCGATCCCGAGGTCGGCGATCCGGTGGTGGCGAACGAGACCGTGCTTGCGCGGCTGGCGCCGGTCGATCCGGGATTCCTGGACGAGCGCAGCCGCAGCATCTCGGAAGCCCGGCTCGCGCAGTCGCAGGCCCAGCTTGCGCTCGAACAAGCGGAGGTCCGGCGCGTCGAGAGCAATCTGCAGCTCGCGCGCCGCGAATATGAGCGTGTCGCCGCGCTTTCGGAGCGCGGCTTCGTGTCGCGCGCCGCGCTCGATCGGGCGCGGACGGCACGCGACGAGGCGACGGCGGCTGCCGCGGCGGCCCGGGCGGCGGTGGCCGCCGCTCGCGACGGAGTCGCCGCGGCGCGCGCGCAGCTGGCGGCGCCGCTCGCGCGCGAGCAGGGCGGAGTCATCGCGGTACGCTCGCCCGTCTCCGGAACGGTGCTGCAATTGTTCCGGGAAAGCGAGGCCGTCGTTCCCGCCGGCGCATCGCTGGTCGCGGTGGGCGATCCCCGCGGCGACCTGGAGATCGTCGTCGACCTGCTCTCGACCGACGCGGTGCGCGTCAGGCCCGGGGCGCGCGCCTATATCGAGGAATGGGGCGGCGACCATGCGCTGCTCGGCCGGGTGCGGCGGGTGGAGCCGTTCGGCTTCCTCAAGATCTCGGCGCTCGGCGTCGAGGAGCAGCGGGTCAATGTGCGGATCGACCTCGTCGGCAACCGCGCCGACTGGGAGCGGCTGGGGCATGGCTATCGCATCGAGGCCCGCATCGTGGTCGACAAGGCCGACGATGTGCTGCGCGTGCCGGCCAGCGCCCTGTTTCGCGAGGGACGCGACTGGGCCGTCTTCGTCAACGAGCGCGGCCGCGCGCGCCTCCGCCGGATCGAGGTCGGGCTGATGAACGACCGCTTCGCCGAGGTCCGCAAGGGACTCCGCGAGGGCGACCGGGTCGCCCTGTTTCCGAGCGAGACGATCGCCGACGGGACCAGGCTGAAGGCGCGCGACGCCGGCTAGCGACTAGGCACGGCCGGCGGCGCGGGCGGCGGACTTCTCCGTCTCCTGCTCCTTCCGCGCGACGACCTCGACCGTGGCAATGAAGCTGTCCGGATTGAGCGAGATGGAATCGATGCCCTGGTCGACCAGGAATTCGGCAAATTCCGGATAGTTGCTCGGCGCCTGGCCGCAGATGCCGACTCTGATGCCGGCCTCGTGCGCCGCGGCGATGACGTCGGCGATCATCCGCTTCACCGCTTCGTCGCGCTCGTCGAAGAGGGCGGTGAGATCGCCCGAGTCCCGATCGACGCCGAGGACGAGCTGGGTGAGATCGTTTGACCCGATCGAGAAGCCGTCGAACCGCCGGGCGAATTCGCGCGCGAGGATGACGTTCGAGGGGATCTCGCACATCATGTAGACCTGCAGCCCATTCTCGCCCCGCTTCAGCCCGTTCCCGGCCATGACCTCGAGCACCCGGTCCGCCTCCGCGGGCGTGCGGCAGAAGGGGACCATCACGATGATGTTGGAGAAGCCGAGTTGCTCGCGCACCCGCTTCAGCGCCCGGCATTCGAGCGCGAAGCCGTCGCGGTAGCGCGGGTCGTAGTAGCGCGAGGCGCCGCGGAAGCCGAGCATCGGGTTTTCCTCGACCGGCTCGAACGCCTTGCCGCCGATCAGCCCGGCATATTCGTTGGTCTTGAAGTCGCTGAGGCGGACGATCGCCGGGTGCGGATGGAAGGGGGAGGCAAGGCGGGCGATGCCGCGCGCGAGCGTGTCGACGAAGAAGTCCGCCGGGCTGTCATACCCCTCGGCCAGCTTCCGCACCTTGGCCGCGTCCGCCTTGTCCAGCCGTTCCGGATGCGCGAGCGCCATCGGATGGGCCTTGATGTAGGCGCTGATGATGAACTCCATGCGGGCGAGGCCGACTCCCCGCGCCGGCAGGCGCCACCACTGGAAGGCGGTTGCGGGATTGGCGATATTGACCATCAGCGCCGTGCCCGTTTCGGGCAGCGATCCCGCATCCAGCGTCTCGTGAGAGAAGCGGACGGCGCCGTCATAGACGAAGCCCCTGTCGCCTTCGGCGCAGGACAGGGTGATCTCCTGACCGTCGGCGAGCCGCGCGGTGGCGTTGCCGGTGCCGACCACCGCCGGGACGCCGAGCTCGCGACTGACGATCGCGGCATGGCTGGTGGTCCCGCCCTGATCGGTGACGATTCCGGCCGCGCGCTTCATCACCGGGACCCAGTCCGGATCGGTCGCTTCGGTGACGAGGATCGCGCCGTCCCGGAACTTCGCAATTTCCCTGGTGCTGCGGATCAGGCAGGCGGGGGCGGAGACGATGGCATTGCCGACCGCGGCGCCGGCAACGAGCGGCTCCGGCCGCTCCTCGAGATGGTAGATGTCGAAGCTGCTGCCGCTGCGCGACGAGTGGACCGTCTCGGGACGGGCCTGGAGGATGAACAGTTTTCCGGTCTCGCCGTCCTTGCCCCATTCGAGGTCCATCGGCCGGCCGTAATGCCGTTCGATGATCGTGGCCCAGCGCGCGAGCTCCAGCATCTCGCCCTCGTCGAGGACGAAGCTCATCCGTTCGATCCGGGAGGTCCGGACCAGCCGCGTCCGCTTCCCGCGCCGGCGGCTGTAGACCATCTTGGACGCCTTGGCCCCGAGCGACTTCTCGATCAGGGGGACCGCGCCTTCACTGTCGAGCAGCGGCTTGAACAGGACATATTTGTCCGGGTTGACCGAGCCCTGCACGACGGTTTCGCCAAGGCCCCAGGCGGCGCTGATCACGACGACATGCGGAAAGCCGGTTTCGGTGTCGAGGGTGAACATGACGCCGGAGCCGGCGAGGTCCGACCGCACCATCTGCTGGACGCCCACCGAGAGCGCGACGTCGAGATGGTCGAAGCCCTTGAGCTCGCGATAGGTGATCGCGCGATCAGTGAACAGGGAAGCGTAGCAGCGCAGGCACGCCTCGATCAGCGCATCCCGGCCGCGGACGTTGAGGAAGGTTTCCTGCTGGCCGGCGAAGCTGGCGTCGGCGAGGTCCTCCGCCGTGGCGCTGCTGCGAACCGCCACGGCGGGCTCGGCGATGCCGACCCGCTCGCCGAGGTCCCGGTAGAAACGGCCGAGTTCGGATTCCATCTCTTCCGGGAAGCGCCCGCCGAGGATCATCGAACGGACGGCGGCGCCGGCCTCCGCCAGGCTGCTGTTCTTGCGGTGGAAGCGTTGGAGGGTTTCCCGAATGGGCGTTTCGAGACCATTGACCCGAATGAATTCGCGGAAGGCGTCCGCGGTGGTGGCAAAGCCGTCGGGAACCCGGACACCTTTCGCACCCAGCGTCCGGATCATCTCGCCCAGGGAGGCATTCTTGCCGCCGACCGACGGGACGTCGCCGATTCCGACGTCCCCGAACCAGATTACTCTCTTCACCTGCACACCTTTCCTTGCATCCAATCCCTGGGGAATTCCGCTCGGATTGTCTGTGCGGAACTTTACGTAACGGATGAAGCCGGCCTTCGCTGCAGGATCAGGAACTAGGGGACATCCCGGATGGGAGCGTTCGGGCGGGATGGTAGGTAGGCCACGGAAAGGCGCGGTGACGGCATGCAGGCACATGGGGAAACTCGCGGAGAACAGAGACTGGCGCTGCGGCGCGCGCGCATGGCGGCGGCACCGCCGTTCCTGCGCGGAGGATTCCGCCCCTTCTTCTTCGGCGGCGCGTTGTGGTCGCTGGTGGCGTTGACGCTCTGGCTGCTGGCGCTGGTGGGCGCCCTCGGCCTTCCGAGCGCCTTCGATCCGCTGCTCTGGCACCGGCACGAGATGCTGTTCGGCTTCGTCGGCGCGGTGATTGCCGGCTTCCTGCTGACCGCCATACCCAACTGGACCGGGCGGCTGCCGATCGCCGGCGCCTCGCTGGCGGCGCTGTTCGCCCTATGGTTCGCCGGACGGCTCGCCATGCTGTTCTCGGCCCAGATCCCGGCCGGCGCCGTCGCTGCGCTCGACGCCGGCTTCTATCTGGTGCTGGCAGGAGTCGCGGCGCGCGAGGTCATCGCCGCCAAGAACCGCAACAAGCCGGTCGTGGGCATCGTGCTGCTGCTGGGGATCGCCTGCGCGCTCGACCATGCCGGCGCCGCCGGCCTCGTCGACCCGGATCTCGGCATACGGGCGGGCATCACGCTCGTCGTCGTGCTGATCTCGCTCATCGGCGGACGGATCGTTCCTTCCTTCACGCGCAACTGGATGGCCCGCAAAGGCATCACCGATCGCCAGCCGACGCAGCCGGGCCGATTCGACATGGCGGTGATCGCGGCGACCGCGGTCGCGCTCGGCGCATGGATCGTCTGGCCGCTGGCAACGGCGACCGGCGCCCTGCTGATCGCGTCCGGCCTGCTGCAGCTTGCCCGGCTTTCCCGCTGGGGCGGCCTGCGGTCCCTGCGCGATCCGCTCGTCTTCATCCTTCACGTCGGCTATTTCTGGGTACCGTTCGGCCTCGTCCTGCTCGGCGTCAGCATCTTCGGCCTTGCCGTGCCGAGAAGCGCGGCGATCCATGCCCTGACCGCCGGCGCGATGGGCACCATGATCCTGGCGGTGATGACCCGGGCGACGCTCGGCCACACCGGGCGCGAACTCAAGGCGGGGCCCGCGACCAGCCTGCTCTACCTACTGATCACCATCGGCGCCGCCCTGCGCGTCGCCGCACCGACCGGCATCGTCGACTATACTCTCGGCATGGAGGTCGCCGCTCTGGCCTGGGCCGGCGCCTTCCTGCTGTTCCTCGTCGCCTACGGCCCGATGTTGTTCGCCGATCGCGGAAGGCAGGCCTAGCCGAGTTCGGTCGCCGGGAGTCCCCCGGTCCGGGAGATCCGCAGAACCTTGCCGGCGACCTCGACCGTCCAGCCGAGGTCCCGAAGGGCGGCCTGCAGAGTCGCGGGATCGCCCGAATAGGTGATCCGCATCTCGGACAGACCACCCGGCCTGACGTCGGTGGTCAGCGCCGAGCTTACCCCCGGGATCCGCTCGAAGCTCGCCCGGGCCTCGTCGACGGTCTCGGTAGTCGGGCTGTCGACCTGGACGGCGAGGATCGATGGGCCCGCCGAGGGCACCGGCGCCGATTCTTCGAGCTGGGTGAAGCGAACCGGCATGATGTCGCGCCGACCCGTCTCGCCGTCGGCGCTCTTTTCGATCAGGCTGAGCTGCTGGACCTCGTCCTTCGGCCCCAGCGGAATGACCATGCGGCCCCCGGGGGCGAGCTGGTCGATCAGCGGCGCCGGTATCTCGCGCGAGGCCGCGGTGACCAGGATACGGTCATAGGGCGCATGCTCCGGCCAGCCGCGCGAGCCGTCGCCGACCTTCACCGTGACCTCGCCATAGCCGAAGGCCATCAGCCGCGCCCGCGCCTCGCCCGCGAACTCCTCCACGATCTCCACGCTCCAGACCCGGGCTCCGAGTTCGGCAAGGATGGCGGCCTGATAGCCGAGGCCGGTGCCGACCTCGAGCACCCGGTTGCCGGGCTCTACCTGCAGCAGGTCGATCATCAGGGCGCCGATGAACGGCTGCGAGACCGTCTTGTCGAAGCCGAGCGGCAGCGGCGAGTCATTGTATGCGACGATGGCGAGCTGGGCGGGGACGAACAGGTGCCGCGGCACCTTCAGCATCGCGTCCCTTACCCGCGGATCCGGTGCTTCCTTGCCGATTTCGTCGCTCGCGAGATCGTAGTGGACGTCGATCATCTCCACCATGTGCCGTCTCAGGATCGCGAGATGTTTGTCCGTCATCGGCTTCATGGCTGACCGTCTCCCCTCCGAATGTTCTGCCTTGCGCCGAGCCAACGAACGGAACCGGCAAGCGTTGCCGCACGCGGGGTGAACCTTCTCCCACTCTCGCTCGTAGAACAGCGAAGGGTGTAACGCGGAAGGACTTGCATGACGGAGACGATGCGCGCCGCGGTGCTGGCCGGCGCGGGCGAGATTCGAATCGAACAGGTGCCGCTGCCGGCGCCCGGCCCGGGCCAGGTCCGCCTCCGCCTGGAGGGATGCGGCGTCTGCGCCTCCAACCTGACCCCGTGGGAAGGGCCGGAATGGATGGAATTCCCCACCGCGCCGGGCGCGCTCGGCCACGAAGGATGGGGCACGATCGACGCGGTCGGGGAAGGGGTGGAGGGACTGTCGATCGGCGACCGCGTCGCCGCGCTCTCCTACAACAGCTATGCCGAATATGACCTCGCGCAGGCGGAGGCGGTCGTTCCTCTTCCCGAGGCCCTGTCCGCCCGGCCCTTTCCCGGCGAGCCGCTCGGATGCGCGATGAACATCTTCCGCCGAAGCGACATCGCGGCGGGGCACGATGTCGCCATCGTCGGCATCGGCTTCCTCGGCGCGCTGCTGACCCGGCTCGCGACCGACGCCGGCGCGCGCGTGATCGCCGTGTCGCGCCGGCCCTTCTCGCTCGAGGTGGCGCGGCGGATGGGTGCGGCCGAAACCATCCCCATGGAGGATCATCGCGCGATCATCGAACGGGTGGGGGCCCTGACGGGCGGCGCCTTCTGCGACCGGGTGATCGAGGCGGTCGGCAAGCAGTGGCCGCTCGACCTTGCGTCCGAGCTCGTGAAGGAGCGCGGCAAGCTGATCGTAGCCGGATACCATCAGGACGGTCCGCGCCAAGTGAACATGTGGCTGTGGAACTGGCGGGGGATCGACGTGATCAACGCGCATGAGCGCGACCCCGCCGCTTATGCGCAAGGGATCCGGGAGGCGGTGGAGGCGGTCGCCTCGGGACGGATCGATCCCGCTCCGCTCTATACCCACAGCTTTCCGCTCGACCGGCTCGGCGAGGCGCTCGACGCGACCCGCGACCGGCCGGACGGCTTCCTCAAGGCCCTGGTGCTGCCCTGATGGCCCGGCCACGGGTGGGATTCCTCGGCGTCGGCTGGATCGGCCGGCACCGGATGGAGGCGATGGTCGCGACCCATGCGATCGAGGCAGCGGCGATCGCCGATCCGGCTCCCGACATGGCGGCCGAGGCGGCCCGGCTGGCACCGGACGCGGCCGTCGTCCAGTGCCTCGACGCGATGCTGGAGCTGGACCTCGACGGGCTGGCCATTGCGACTCCGAGCGCGCTGCACGCCGAGCAGGCGATCCGGGCGCTCGATGCGGGCCTGGCCGTCTTCTGCCAGAAGCCGGTGGGGCGCACCGGCGCCGAAGCGAGGGCGGTGGTGGAGGCCGCGCGCCGGGCCGACCGCCTGCTGTGCGTCGACCTGTCCTACCGCTTCACCGAGGCGGTACGGACGGTCGCGCCGCTGGTCCGCGAAGGCGCGCTGGGGCGCGTCTATGCCGCCGACCTGGTGTTCCACAATGCCTATGGACCGGACAAGGGCTGGTTCTACGACCCCCGCCTCGCGGGCGGCGGCTGCGTGATGGACCTTGGCGTCCATCTCGTCGACCTTGCCCTGTGGCTGCTCGATTTTCCCGCCGTCCGTTCGGTGGAAGCAAGGCTGATGGCGGGCGGCGAACCGTTGGCCGGCCGCCTGGATCGGGTGGAGGATTACGCCGTCGCGACGCTGGAACTGGAGACGGGCGCGCTCGTCCGCATCGCCTGTTCGTGGCGGCTGCATGCGGGCCGTGACGCCGTCATCTCCGCCGCCTTCCACGGCACCGAGGGCGGAGCGGCGTTGCGCAACGTCGGTGGCAGTTTCTACGATTTCCGGGCGGAGCGGTTCGCCGGCACGGCCCGGGAAACGCTGGCCGAGCCTCCGGACGCCTGGGGCGGGCGCGCGGCAGCGGACTGGGCCTTGCGGCTCGCAGCCCGGGAAAGGTTCGATCCGGGGGCGGAGCGGCTGGTCGAGGTGGCCGATGCGCTCGATCGGATCTACGGGCGGTGAGGGATGCCGGGCGCGGCGGCCCGGCTGCCGGTTACCCCCAGGTCCGGCGCCAGGCCTCCCGCGCCCATGCCCCGGTCTGCGCCGGGGCGACGAGGACCATCACTGCTCCGGCAGGAAATCCGGAACCGAAAGGTAGCGTTCGCCGGTGTCGTAGTTGAAGCCGAGGACGCGGGCGCCGGCGGGCAGTTCCTTCAGTTTCTGGGCGATCGCCGCCAGGGTGGCGCCGGAGCTGATGCCGACGAGGAGCCCTTCTTCGCGCGCGGCGCGGCGAGCCATTTCCTTGGCGTCGTTGGGTTCGACCAGGATCGCGCCGTCGATCGAATCCATGTGCAGGTTGACCGGGATGAAGCCCGCGCCGATGCCCTGGATCGGGTGCGGGCCGGGCTGACCGCCCGAGATCACCGGCGACAGGGTCGGTTCGACCGCGAACACCTTGAGATCGGGCCATTCCTTCTTCAGCACTTCGGCGCAAGCGGTGATGTGACCACCGGTACCGACGCCGGTGACGATGACGTCGATCGGGCTGTCGCGGAAATCGGCGAGGATTTCCTGCGCGGTGGTGCGCGCATGGACCTCGACATTCGCCTCATTCTCGAACTGCTGCGGCATCCACGATCCCTCGACCTCGGCGAGCAGTTCCTTGGCGCGGGCGATGGCGCCGTTCATGCCCTTCTCGCGCGGGGTGAGATCGAAGGTGGCGCCATAAGCGAGCATCAGGCGGCGGCGCTCCAGGCTCATGCTCTCCGGCATGACGAGGATCAGCTTGTAGCCCTTGACCGCAGCGACCATGGCGAGGCCGATGCCGGTGTTGCCGCTGGTCGGCTCGATGATGGTGCCGCCGGGCTTGAGCAGGCCCTTGCGCTCGGCATCCTCGACCATCGCGAGCGCAATCCTGTCCTTGATCGACCCGCCCGGATTGGACCGTTCGGACTTGATCCACACCTCGGCCCCGCCGAACAGGCGGTTGATCCGGATGTGCGGCGTATTGCCGATGGTTTCCAGGATATTCGCTGCCTTCATGTCGCTGTCTCCTTGGAGCTTACTCTAGTTGAGGACTCGAGATCGCTATCGACGGGATCGAATGTTCGCGCAAGCCTGAGTTCCGGGAACCATTTCGCCCATAGCAGAGTCACCCCGATCGCCGCCATGCCCCCGCCGACCACCGCCGCGACCGGGCCGATGAGCGCGGCGAGGAAGCCCGAGCGCGCCTCGCCCAGTTCGTTCGAAGCCGAGACGAACAGGGTGGCGACCGCACCGACCCGCCCGCGCATGGCATCCGGCGTGTGCAGCTGGATCAGCGACTGGCGCACATAGACCGAGAACATGTCGGCGCCGCCGAGCACCAGCAGGCAGAAGAGCGAGAGCGGCATCGACCGCGAAAAGCCGAACACCACGGTCGCGACGCCAAACATGCCGACGCCGGCGAACATCTTGAGCCCGACATTGTGGCGCAGCGGCACGAAGGAGAACCAGAGCGCGATGATGGTCGCCCCGATCGCCGGCGCGGCGCGCAGGTGGCCGAGGCCGGTCGGCCCGGCATGGAGGATGTCGCGGGCGTAGATGGGGAGCATCGCCGTCGCGCCGCCGAGCAGCACGGCGAACAGATCGAGCGAGATGGCGCCGAGCACCAGCCGGTTGCGCCGGACATATTTGAGACCGTCGGCCATCTGCGCGAGCGGATGGGTGGGCCCTTCGATGCGGGACCGTTCGATCGGCCCGATCAGGTACAGACAGACCAGCGAGAGGGTGAAGAGGCCGGCCGTGACGGCATAGGGAACGAAGGGCGCGACCGCATAGAGATAGCCGCCGAGCGCCGGGCCGACGATGCCCCCGGCCTGCCAGGCGATCGAGCTCATCGCGATCGCGCGCGGCAGCAGTTCGCGCGGGACGAGATTGGGGGCGAGCGCGCTGAGCGCCGGGGCCGCGAAGGCGCGCGCGACGCCGAGCAGGGCAGCGACCAGGAACAGGGCGAGCAGGCTCGGCACCTGGCCCCAGCTCAGCCAGGCGAGCACCGCCGCGCAGAAGATCTCCAGCGCGATCGAGGCGCGGGCGATCACCCGCCGGTCGATGCGGTCGGCGACCCAGCCGGTGACCGGGGTCAGGACGAACAGGGGGATGAACTGCACCAGCCCGATGATCCCGAGCTGGAACGCCGCCTCCTTGGGCGACATGGTGAGGCGGGCGATGTCGTAGACCTGCCAGCCGATCACGATCACCATCGCCATCTGGCCGATGGTGGAGGCGAGCCGCGCCGTCCAATAGTAGCGGAAATCGCGGATGCTGAAGGGTGAGGCGGCGGACATGCGAACCGGGCCTTAGGGTCTGCCTTCGTCCTTCGCAATGCCCCGCGCGGCGCAGAGGATAGTGCACGCGGCGTGCCAGCAAGCGGCTGGCGCGATCCGTCCGAGGCTGTAAGCCATTGTGATCCGCCGAATCAGGCGACCAACGGTTCGGAGTTTACCATGAAGACTATGCGGCCCCTGATTGCGGCCCTGCTTGCCACGACCCTGATGTCCTGCGCCGCGACGGGGGCGGAGGCGCCGCCGGCGGCGAGCGCCGCGGCCTCGCCCACGCAAGCGCGCAGCTTCGACGATTTCCGCGACGCCTTTCTGGAAAGGCATTTCGAGCTCGATCCCTATCTCGCCGTCTATCAGGGCCGGCATGAGTTCGACGGCCAGCTCCCCGACTGGTCGGAAGCGGGCCTCAAGCGCACCGCCGACTTCTTCCGGTCATCGATCGCCGAAGCGCGCCGCTTCGACGATGCGTCGCTGACCCCGGAGCAGAGGTTCGAGCGCGATTATCTGATCAAGGTCGCCGAAGGGCAGCTGTTCTGGCTCGAGGATGCCGACCAGCCGCACCGCAACCCCGCTTTCTACATCGGCGGCGGGCTCGACCCCAATGTCTATGTCTCCCGGCCCTATGCCGACGCCGAGACGCGGATGCGCGCCTTCATCGCCTTCGCCAGGCGCGTGCCGGCGGCGGCGCAGCAGATCCGCGCCAACCTCAGGATGCCGATGCCGGCGAGCTTCATCGACTTCGGCAAGGCGGGGTTCGAGGGCTTTGCCGATTATTATGTCGGCGATGCCAAGGCGGCCTTCGCCGAAGTGAAGGATCCGGCGCTACAGGCAGAGTTCGATGCCGCCGCCGGCGCCGCCTCCCAGGCGATGCGCGAGCTTGCCGCCTGGATCGAGGGCGGCCGCGCCACCGCCACCCAGGATTTCGCGCTCGGGGCGGAGCGCTTTTCCCGCATGCTGCTGGCGACCGAAGGGGTGGGGACCCCGCTCGACCAGCTCGAGGCGATCGGCCGCGCCGACCTCAAGCGCAACCAGGATGCGCTGAAGGCGGCCTGTTCCACCTATGCGCCGGGCCAGACGATCCAGGCCTGCATGGCGAAGATGAATTCCCGCAAGGGCGAGGGCGGCCCGGTCGCAACCGCGCGGCGGCAGATCCCGCAGCTTCGCGCCTTCCTGATCGAGAAGGACCTGGTGACGATCCCCGGCACCGAGGAAGCGCTGGTGGAGGAATCGCCGCCCTACAACCGGCAGAATTCCGCTTATATCGACATTCCGGGGCCGTATGAGAAAGGCCTGCCCTCGGTCTATTACATCTCCCCGCCCGACCCGAGCTGGCCGGAGCGGGTGCAGAACGAATATATTCCGGGCGAGTCCGACCTGCTGTTCACCTCGGTCCACGAGGTGTTCCCGGGCCATTTCCTCCACTTCCTGCACGCCAACCGGTCGCCCTCGCTCTTCGGCCGGGTCTACGTGGGCTATGCCTTCGCGGAGGGCTGGGCCCATTATACCGAGGAGATGATGTGGGACGCGGGCCTCCGCGACCAGGACGCCGAGACGCATGTCGGCCAGCTTTCCAACGCGCTGCTGCGCAACTGCCGCTTCCTGTCGGCGATCGGCCTTCACGCCCGCGGCATGAGCCAGGAGGAATCGCTGCGCATGTTCCGCGAGGAATGCTTCCAGGACGAAGGCAATGCCCGGCAGCAGGCGGCACGCGGAACCTACGACCCGGCCTATCTCAACTACACGCTGGGCAAGCTGATGATCCGCAAGCTGCGCGACGACTGGACCGCCTCGCGCGGAGGGCGCAGCGCGTGGAAGGCGTTCCACGACGAGTTCCTGAGCTACGGCGGCCCGCCGATCCCGCTGGTGCGCCAGCAGATGATGGGCGGCGCGGCCGAAGCCCAGTTCTGACGACCGGCGCGGAAGGCCCCTGAGACGGGAGACTGCGGCGCGGTCTCCCGCCACCCGGGCCGGGCGGCGGGAAGGCTCCCGTCGACGGGACTGCTACCTCGACGAACGGACCTAGATCCCCCCGATCCCGCCACCGCCCGCATCCCTGATCGAGGGCCGCAGCCGAGCGGCGCTGCACAGGCCGGCGACGAGGGCGAGGCCGGCGGCGACCAGGGCGGGGGTGTGGCCGGAGCCAAGGCCCAGCGACAGCAGGGCGGCGACCAGGGTGGCGCCGGCGGTCTGGCCGACCATCCGTGTGGTGGAGATGAGGCCGCCGGCGGCGGCGGCCCGCTCGACCGGGGTGGAGCCGACGATGAGGCGCTGGTTGGGCGACAGGAACAGGCCGAAACCGGCGCCGGAAAGGCCCATGCGCCAGGCGACGTCGAAGGCGCTCGGATCGGGCGGAAGGAAGGCGAGGAACAGCAGGCCGGCGATCGAGACCGCCATGCCGATCGCGCCGAGCAGGCCGGCGGGAATCCTGTCCGACAGCATGCCGGCAGTGGGGGCGACGACTATCATCACCAGCGGCCAGGGAGAGATCATCGCGCCGACCTCGACCGGCGTGAAGCCATAGACCTGCTGCAGCCGGAACGGCGTCGACAGGAAGACGGTGCTCATGGCGAGGAAGGTGGTGAAGGCGCCGATCGTCGACAGTGCGAGGATCGGACGGCTGAGCAGGTCGACCGGGAGGATCGGCCGCGGCTCCTCCAACTCGCGCCGGACGAAGATCCAGCCGAGGCCGGCCCCGGCGAGCAGGATCGCCGCCGAGATCACCGGGGAATCACCGTGGACGGCGCTTTCGAGGCCGAGGAAGATGAAGCCGAAGGTCGCCGCGCACAGGACGGCGCCGAGCACGTCGAACGGCTCGTCGCGCGGCTGGGGATCGGGAAGCGCGCGGCCGAACAGCAGCGAGGCGAGGGCGAAGGGGAGGGCGGCGCTGAACACCCAGGGCCAGGGCGCGACCGCGAGGATGAAGCCGCCGATGGTCGGCGCCAGCGCGGCCGAGCCCGACACGATGACGGCGTTGATGCCGAGCCCGCGGCCGAGCTGGGAGGAGGGATAGGTTCCCCGGATCAGCGCCTGACTGACGCTGAGCGCCGCGGCCGCGCCGACCGACTGGATCGCGCGCACGATCAGGAGGAAGGGCAGGCTGTTGGCGAAGAAGCACAGGAAGGTTCCGATCGCGAACAGCAGCTGGCCATATTGGTACAGCCGCCGGTGGCCGAACCGGTCGCCGAAATTGGAAAAGGGCAGCAGGGTCATCACCAATACGAGCTGGTAGACGGTGACGACGAGAACGGCGGCCGAACTGTCGACATCGAGGTCGCGGGCGATGGTGGGAAGGGCGACGCTGGCGATGGCGCCGTCGATGACGATCAGCGCGGTGCCGAAGGAAATGGCGAGGATGGCGACGAGCCGCCGCGGGAGCGGGAGGCCTTCGGTAAAGAAGGCGGTTTCCTTATTGTCCTGCCGCATGGGGTTAACGGACCGTGGTCGTCGGCTCGGGGGCGGGCGCCTGGGCCCGGGAGTTCGCCCCGGGCGCGGCGCTCGCCTGGACCCCGGCCTTCGCCGGGGTGACGGTTGCGGGCGGAGTGCCGACGAGGAGTCTTTGGTTCCGCAAGGTGCCGTTTCTGGTCAGCATCTAACCCCTTGGTTTCGGTTGGCGAGGGCCCGTTAGAGGCTGGGGGCGGTCCGCTGCAAGGGGGACCGTATGGGACCGACCGTCAGGCGATCGTCACGAAGCTGTCCATCACCCGCTTGCGGCCGGCATGCTCGAAATCGATCTCCAGCTTGTTGCCTTCGATCTCGGCGATGGTGCCGTAGCCGAACTTGCTGTGGAAGACGCGCAGGCCGACCGCCATGTCGCTGCGGCCGGCATTGCCGAAGCTGACCGCGCTGGCCCGCGCCTCGACCACGCGCGCGGGATTGCGGTCGAAGGCGCCGGCGGTCGCAGCGCGATGCCAGCCGGGGCCGCGGCCGACGCCCCGGCCGACGTCGGAGAAGGGATCGGCGCGTTCGCTCCAATTGGCCCGCCACAGGGATTCGCCGCCGCTCATCGTCGTTTCATGCTCGACATGCTGGTCGGGCAGCTCGGCGACGAAGCGGGAGGGGATGGAGGAGGTCCACTGGCCGTAGATGCGGCGGTTGGCGGCATGGACGATGAAGCATTTGCGCCGCGCCCGGGTGATTGCGACATAGGCGAGCCGCCGTTCCTCCTCGAGGCTGGCGTTGCCGCCCTCGTCGAGAGCGCGCTGCGAAGGGAACACGCCTTCCTCCCAGCCGGCGAGGAAGACGGTGTCGAATTCCAGCCCCTTGGCGGCGTGGATGGTCATGATGGTGACCTTGTCCGTATCCCGTGCTTCCTCATTCTCCATCACCAGGCTGACATGTTCGAGGAAGGCGCCGAGCGTCTCATATTCCTCCATCGCCCGCGTGAGCTCGGACAGGTTCTCCAGCCGTCCGGCGCTTTCGGCGGAGCGATCGGCCTGGAGCATGGCGGTGTAGCCGGATTCGTCGAGCATCAGCCGCGCCAGCTCGGGATGCGGGAGCTCGTCGAGGCGGGAGCGCCAGCGGGCGAAGTCGCCGACCAGATTGGCGAGCGACCGGCGGGCCTGGGACGCGAGCTCGTCGGTGTCGAGCATCTGCGCGGCTGCGGCGAGCAGGGGTAGGCCGGCGGCGCGGGCAAAGGCATGGATCTTGGCGACCGCCTTGTCGCCGAGGCCGCGCTTGGGGGTGTTGACGATGCGTTCGAAGGCGAGATCGTCGGCGGGCTGGGCGATCACCCGGAGATAGGCGAGGGCGTCGCGGATCTCGGCGCGCTCGTAGAAGCGGAAGCCGCCGACGATCCGGTAGGGAAGGCCGACGGCGATGAACCGGTCCTCGAGCTCGCGGGTCTGGAACTGGGCGCGCACGAGGATGGCGACGTGGTCGAGACTGCCGCCGCGCCGCTGGATCGATTCGATCTCGTCGCCGATCCGGCGCGCTTCCTCGGGCCCGTCCCAGACGCCGATGACGCTGATCTTCTCCCCCTCCGACCGCTCGGTCCACAGGGTCTTGCCGAGGCGGCCGCTGTTGTTGGCGATCACGCCCGACGCGGCGCCGAGGATGTGCGGGGTCGATCGGTAATTCTGCTCCAGCCGGATGACGGTGGCGCCGGGGAAGTCCTGTTCGAAGCGCAGGATGTTCGCCACTTCGGCGCCGCGCCAGGAATAGATGGACTGATCATCGTCGCCGACGCAGCAGATGTTGCGGCGCTGCTGGGCGAGCAGGCGCAGCCACAGATACTGGGCCTGGTTGGTGTCCTGATATTCGTCGACGAGGATATATTTGAACCGTTGCTGGTAGAATTCCAGCACGTCGCGGTGGCCGCGCAGGATCGTCAGCATGTGCAGCAGCAGGTCGCCGAAGTCGCAGGCGTTGAGCGTCCTCAGCCGCTCCTGATATTGCGCATAGATCTCCCCGCCGCGGCCGTTGGCGAAGACATAGGCCGCGGCCTGGTCGACCTGGGACGGCCCGAGCCCCTTGTTCTTCCAGCCGTCGATCATGCCGGCGAGCTGGCGCGCGGGCCAGCGCTTCTCGTCGATGTCGGCCGCGGTGATGAGCTGCTTCAGTAGCCGCAGCTGATCGTCGGTGTCGAGGATGGTGAAGTTGGACTGGAGGCCGACCAGCTCGGCATGGCGGCGCAGCATCTTCGCGCAAATGGCGTGGAATGTGCCGAGCCAGGGCATGCCCTCCACCGCGCCGCCGACGAGCCGGCCGACCCGCTCGCGCATCTCGCGCGCCGCCTTGTTGGTGAAGGTGACGGCCAGGATCTCGGACGGCCAGGCGCGCCGGGTGGCGACCAGATGGGCAAGCCGCGCGGTGAGCGCAGCGGTCTTGCCGGTGCCCGCCCCGGCCAGCACCAGCACCGGCCCCTCGGTGGTGAGCACGGCTTCCCGCTGGGGCGGATTGAGGCCGGCGAGATAGGACGGCTCGGGAGCCGCGGCAGGAACGGAAGGTGCGCTGGTCACAGGCGAACAGTTAGGGAACGGGGGCGGGAAGGGCAATGGCGAGATTGGGGAAGCCTGTTCTTCCCCGCGAACCCACGGGGAGGATAATCAGGGCGTTCACATCCACCGCAGGAGGAGGATGTGCGCCTTTCCGAACCGTCGCTCGGTTTCGACGTCCAGGCCTTCGGGCAGGGGGAGGCCGGGGCGGTCGGTTTCGATGCTGAGGAGGGCGCCGGGAGCGAGCCAGGCGGGTGTGGCGATACGGGCGAGGGCGGATTCGGCGAGGCCGGCGGCGTAGGGCGGGTCGATCAGGACGAGATCGAAGGGCCGGGCGGGCGGTGGGGCGTGGTCGACCCGCTGGGTGCGGATCTCGGCGCGGTCGTGGGCGCCGAGGGTGTCGATGTTGCGGCGAAGGGCGGCGATCGCCTGCGGGTCGCTGTCGACGAACAGGCAATGGGCCGCCCCCCTCGAGAGGGCTTCGAGGCCGAGGGCGCCGGTGCCGGCGAACAGGTCCGCAACGCGCAGGTCCTCGAAGCTGCCAAGACGGCTCTGCAGCATCGAGAACAGGCCCTCGCGGGCGCGGTCGCTGGTCGGGCGGGTGCCCCTGCCGGGCGGAGCGACCAGCGGCCGTCCGCGCCATTGGCCGGCGACGATCCTCATTTGCCGGCCAGCGCCTTGCGGAAGGCGGCGAGCTCCTGCGGCTTCACTTCCTCCACCGCGCCGGTCGGGAGGTCCCCGAGATGGAAGGGGCCGTAGGCGGTGCGGATGAGCCGCGAGACCTTCAACCCGAGATGCTCCAGCACCCGCCGGACCTCGCGGTTCTTGCCCTCGGTGAGCTTGAGTTCGATCCAGGCGTTGCGCCCGGTCCGCCGCTCCAGATTGGCGTCGATCGCACCGTAGCGGATGCCGTCGATCTCGACACCCTCGATCAGCGCCTCGAGCTGCGGCTGGCTCACGTCGCCGAAGGCGCGCGCACGATAGATGCGCTCGATGCCGGTGGAGGGAAGCTCGAGCTGCCGCTTGAGGCCGCCGTCGGTGGTGAGCAGCAGCAGCCCTTCGGTGTTCAGGTCGAGCCGGCCGACCGGGATCAGCCGGGGCAGTCCCTTTGGCAGCCGGTCGTAGATGGTGGGCCGTCCACGCGGATCGCTTGCCGCGGTGAGCACGCCGGCGGGCTTGTGGAAGCGGAACAGGCGGGCGGCGCCCGGCGCCTTCACCGGCTTGCCGTCGACGGTGACGCCCTTCAGCGAGGTGAGCAGGGTCGCCGGAGTCTCGACGGGCTTGCCGTCGATCGCGATCCGGCCGTCGGCGATCATCCGTTCGACCTCGCGCCGGGAAGCAACGCCGGCGCGTGCGAGCAGCTTGGCGATGCGCTGGGGCTCTCGGGCGGAAGGGGGACGCGGCACGATCTGCTCCTGGACCGACGGGACGAAGGGAAAACTATTTTCGTTCAGGCGTATGCGCCCCGGGACACCGATCGGGCCCCCGCTCGTTGCGTAGCCAGATCGACCTGTCGCCGGAGCCGCCACTATATGTTGTTCACCAAGCGTGAAAGAAAGATTCGACGTATCCTCGTGGTGGAAGACGAGCCGCTGGTCGCCTTCGACAATGAATATTCGCTGGGCGAAGCCGGCTATGAAGTGGTGGCGACGGTCGACAACCTGGCCGACGCGATCAAGGCGATGGACGAGGAGGACGTGCAGCTGGTCCTTACCGACATCAGGCTGCGCGGGGAGGGCGACGGCATCGGCGTCGCCCGGGCCGCGCAGGGCCGCTCCATCCCGGTCCTGTTCGTCACCGGCCATTGCCCGGTCGAGGCGCAGAGCCTCGCCTGCGGGTGCCTGGCCAAGCCCTATACCGACCGGACGCTGAAATCGGCGCTGGCGGCAGTCGACGCGCTGCTGTCGGGACGGCGGCCGAAGCGCCTGCCGACGGGGCTCAGCCTGTACGAGAAAGCCTGAGCCCGGTCTCAAAAGGACTATCGCTGGCCGGGCAAGCCGTTAGAAATACCGCGATGACCGACGTAGCACGCAGTGCGCCGGCGCCGGGGGGCGGATTCATCGCTGCCATGGCGCCCTATTTCCGGCCCATGCCTTTCGTGGCGTTCCTGCTCGGCATTTCGAGCGGGTTTCCGCTGACCCTCCTCCTCGCCACCATGACCTACTGGCTGTCGAAGGTGGGAATCGAGAAATCGACGATCGGCTTCGCGATCGGCCTGACCACGCCCTATACGCTCAAGTTCCTGTGGGCCCCGCTGGTCGACAAGCTGCCGCTGCCGGTCCTCACCCGGCTGTTCGGACAGCGTCGGGCCTGGCTGTTCCTGATCCAGACGCTGCTGTTCTGCGCGCTGTGGCAGCTCGGCGCCAGCAACCCGGCCGGCGGCCTCGCGCTGTTCGCCTTCTGGGCGATCGTCGTCGCCTTCCTGTCGGCGACCCAGGACATCGTGATCGACGCCTATCGGATCGAGATCCTCGCCGATGAGGAGCTGCCGCACGGCACGGCGATGAACCAGTTCGGCTATCGTACCGGCAACCTCATCGCCGGCGCCGGAACCATCTACCTGGCGTCGACCGAAGGCGCGGGGCTCGGCTGGGCCGTGGCCTATGGGCTCACCGGCTTCTGCGTCCTGCCGGCGGCGGTGGGCGCGCTGTTCGCCGGCCCGGGGCGCTATGTCGAGCGCCACGCCCGCGCGGCGGGCCAGAGCTTCGCGGCCTGGCTCAAGGAAACCGTGGTCAATCCGTTCCGGGAATTCCTGACCCGCGACGGCGCCTTCCTGATCCTCGGCTTCGTCCTCATCTACAAGATCGGCGATGCCATGGGGCAGGTGATGCTGGGCCCGATGATCGACGAGCTCGGCTTCTCTGACACCGACTATATCGCAGTGAACAAGCTGGTCGGTTTCTGGGCGCTGATCATCGGATCGGCGCTCGGCGCGCCGTTCATCGCCTGGCTCGGCATGGGCCGGGCGCTGTTCATCTCCGGCCTCCTGATGATGGTGTCCAACACCCTGTTCGCGGCGCTGGCGGCGACCGGCAAGTCGACCGCGATGCTGGCGCTGGCCGTCGGTACGGAAAACCTCACCAGCGGGATCGGGCTCACCGTGTTCGTCACCTATCTCTCGGGCCTCTCCAGCCTCGCCTATACGGCGACGCAGTTCGCCCTGCTGTCCTCCTTCGCGGCGGTCGGGCGGACCTGGCTGTCGACCCCGTCCGGCTTCGTCGCCGAGGCGTTCGGCTGGGTCGGCTTCTGGCTGTTCACCGTCCTCGTCGCCGTTCCCGGCATGCTGCTGCTGTGGATCATGTGGCAGAAGGGGTTCGTGGTCGAGACCGTCCGCCAGCCGGGAACGGAGGACGACGAACCGGCCGCGGAGGCCGGCGCGGCCCCGGCGCGCTGAGGCAAAGCAGCGACGTTCAGGTCGGCGGCTGCTCGTTCTTCCGCAGCGCCTCCCCGGCGAGGTAGAGCGATCCGAGGATCAGCACCACCGGCGGCCTGGAACGATCGGCATGGCGGCCGATCCAGCCCAGCGCCTCCTCGATATCGGTCGCTTCCCTTGCCGTGAGCCCGGCCTGACGCGCCACCGCGGCCAGAGCGGCCGGGCTGTGGTGGGCGTGGCCGGGCACCGGCACCCCGTGGAGCGTGGCGGCGCGCGTCCGGAACGGCTTGATCACCGCAGCCGCGTCGCGATTGTCGAGCAGCCCGAACACGAGGTGGAAGGGCCGTTCCGCCGGAACATGGCCGCGGAAGAAATCGGCGATGGCGCGGGCAGCGGCGGCATTGTGGCCGCCGTCCAGCCATAGCTCGGACCCCGCCGGCAGCAAGGCGTGCAGCGGGCCGGGGCCCAGGCGCTGGAGCCTGGCCGGCCATTCTGCCCAGCCCATCGCGGCGCGCATCGCGGGGTCCCCGACCTCGACCCGGCGCTGATGCCGCAGCATGGCGACGGCAAGGCCGGCGTTCAGCGCCTGGTGCGCGCCCGGCAGGCGGGGGAGCGGCAGATCCAGCCGGCCATGGTCGTCGCGATAGTGGAGCCTGCCCTGATAAGCGGCGACATCCCACCGGTCGCCGCGCGGCAGCCAGGGCGCGCCGGCAGCCGCCGCCGCTTCCGCGATCCTGTCGGCGATGCGGGCAGGATAATGCTGGGTGACGAGTGGAACGCCCGGCTTGGCAATGCCCGCCTTCTGCTCCGCGATGCGTTCCAGCCCGGTCCCGAGGAAGGATTCGTGGTCGATCGCGAGCTGCGTGATCCCGCACACCGCCGGCGCGGGGATGACGTTGGTCGCATCGAGCCGGCCGCCGAGCCCGACCTCGATCACGCAGGCGTCGGCGGGTTCGCGGGCGAAGGCGAGGAAGGCGGCGGCAGTGCTCGCCTCGAAGAAGGTCGGGCCGATGTCGGCGGACTGGTCGAGCACTTCCTCGAGCAAGGCGGCGAGCGGCGAATCCTCGATCAGCTTGCCGGCGAGCCGGATGCGCTCGTTGAAGCGGACGAGATGGGGGCTGGCATAGACGTGGACCTTGAGGCCGGCCGCCTCGATCGCGGCGCGCAGATAGGCGCAGGTCGAGCCCTTGCCGTTGGTTCCCGCGACATGGAAGACCGGCGGCAGCGCCCGCTCGGGATTGCCGAGCCGGTCCATGAGCGCGCCGATCCGCTCGAGCCCGAGCGTGTCGCCGCCGGGCGCCAGCTTCTCCAGCCGGTCGAGCTGGCGCTGGACGGCTGGATCCTCCGACACGGCGAAATCAGCCATGGGCGGCGCGCGGCGCGTGCATCGGTTTCAGGCGGCCCTTGCGCGGGGGCCGAGATAATCGAGCAGCTGGGCGAGCCGCCGGCGCATGTCGTGGCGATGGACGACCATGTCGATCATGCCGTGATCAAGCAGATATTCGGCGCGCTGGAAGCCTTCGGGAAGCTTTTCCCGGATGGTGGATTCGATCACGCGCTGGCCGGCAAATCCGATCAGCGCGCCCGGCTCCGCCACATGGATGTCGCCGAGCATCGCATAGGATGCGGTGACTCCGCCGGTGGTGGGGTCGGTGAGCACGACCACATAGGGCAGGCCGGCTTCGCGCAGTTCGGCGACGGCGACGGTGGTCTTGGGCATCTGCATGAGGGACAATATGCCCTCCTGCATGCGGGCGCCGCCGGCCGCGGTGAAGATGACATAGGCGCAGCGGGCCTCGATTGCGGCGCGCGCGCCGGCGACGAAGGCCTCGCCGACGGCGACGCCCATCGAGCCGCTGATGAAGGCGAAATCCTGGACGCCGACGACCGCCGGCTGCCCTTCGATGGAGCCGCGTGCATTAACCAGCGCGTCCGGCTCCCCTGTCTGCTGTCGCGCCGATTTCAGCCGGTCGGTGTAGCGCTTGCTGTCGCGGAACCTCAGCGGATCCTCGCGCACCTGCGGCGGCGGCAGCAGGGTGTAGCCGGCATCGAGCGTGAGGTCGAAGCGCTGCCGCGGCCCGATGCGATCGTGATGGTTGCAGCGCGGGCAGACGTAGCTGTTCTCCTCCCACTCTTTGGTGAAGATCATCGCGTCGCAGTTGCGGCACTTGTGCCAGAGGTTCTCGGGCGTCTCGCGCTTCGGCAGGAACGGGATTTTCTGACGGACCCGGGTGAGCCAGCTCATCGCTATCTCCTTCGTGCGGCGGCTCTAGGGTCTGGCCAGGTCGTTCGCAACCGCCGTAATCGGCCACGACCGACGGTCAGAGGGTCGCCTCGATCGCCCGCGCGGCCCTGTCGGGATCCCTGGCCTGGGTAATCGGCCGGCCGATCACCAGGATCGACGCGCCGGCATCGAGCGCTGAGCGCGGGGTCATCACCCGTTTCTGGTCGCCGCTGTTGCCGCCCTGCGGCCGCACGCCTGGTACGACGAAGAAGCCGCCGGGCCACAGCCGGCGGGCGGCCGCGACCTCGCTCCCCGAGCAGACCACGCCATCGAGCCCCGCCTCGCTGGCGAGCTCGGTCAGCCGCTCCACCTGGCCGTGCGGATCGGCGACCATGCCGATCGCATTGAGATCAGCGGCGTCGAGGCTGGTGAGCACGGTGACTGCGACCACTTTGGTGCCGACGGGCGCGGCGGCCTTGGCATCCTCCAGCATGGCGCGGCCGCCTGCCGCATGGACGGTGAGGATCGCCGGTTCGAGCGGGCTGAGCGCCTGGATCGCCTTGGCGACGGTGTTGGGGATGTCGTGGAACTTGAGATCGAGGAAGATCGGCAGACCAAGCTCGGCCATTTCGCGCACGCCGTGGCGGCCGTTGGCGCAGAAGAATTCCAGCCCCAGCTTGATCCCGCCGACATGATTGCGGATGCGCTCGGTAATCGCCTTCGCGCGCTCCAGGTCCGGCGTGTCTATGGCGACGTAGACCCGGCTTCTCATGGCGCCGGCGCCACCGTGCTCTGGCTGCCGAGGCGCTGGTCGGCGCCTTCGACTGGAGCCCGTTGGGCGGGCTCGCCCTGCTGGACGGCCTGCGGATTGCGGATCGCGGCAAGGTTGCGCTCGTGGGTTTCGAGCCGCCGCTTCAGTCCCCACAGGCGGGCGCGATAGAGGATGAAGGTCGGCAGGAAACCGATCAGGAAGGCTCCGAAGATCAGCACCGGCTTCTTGATGTCTGCCTCAAGCCCACCCCAGAGCTCGATCGTCACCGGCTCCCAATTGGCGTGGGCGAACAGCACCAGCACGACGGCCAGCGCGACCCAGAACAACGTCTTCAGAAACTGCATCCCAGCGCCTCCCGAATGGCGCCTTACGCCTTAATCGGATTCGACGCGAGTCCGCAGCTTTGCGGCCAGAGGCAGTCGCCGGACGGAGGTCCAAAGCCGAACCGTGCATCGTTCCCGCCCAAGTCATTCCGGACTCTTTCCAATTTCCGCTGGCAAGGGTTAATTCACCTTGTTAGCAGGGGGGCGGTGGAGAGGCGTGCATCGGCAGGTCAAGCTCCGTTCCCACAAAGGAAATTAGAGGGAGAGGTCTGCTGGCCAGGCGGATCGTCGCCGCATCGGGTGCGGCATTCTTGCTGGGATTGTTCATCGTCGGAGCCGCCGGCGGGTCGTTCGCTGGCGACGCCGATCGTGCGGTGGGCGGCACCGCCCGCGCCGAAAGCGGATCGAGCGGGGCGGTGGTCACCGAGGCGCAGCGGCGCGACACCGTCATCGACTATCGGCGGCTCGACGACCGGCTGGAGATGCTGGCGCAGGAACCCGGAATCGTCGGGCTTGCGGTGGGCCTGGTCGAGGACGGCGAGATCACCTTCCTCAAGGGCTATGGCGAAACCGTTGCCGGCAGCGGGGATCCGGTGACGGCCGACACGGTATTCCGCTGGGCCTCGCTGTCCAAGGGCGTCGCCGGCAACATGATCGCCAAGCTGTCCCACGAAGGCCGGCTGTCGATCTATGAGCCGATCGGCAAATATTCGGCGTCGCTGCGCCTTCCCGGCGGCAACGAGCAGAGTGCGACCGTCGCCGACGTGCTGTCGCACCAGCTCGGCCTGTTCGGGCACGCCAACGACTCCAAGCTCGAGGACGGCGGCGACCCGCGGCTTCTGCGCGCCGAGCTCGTCACCCTCAATGCGATCTGCCCGCCGGGCCAGTGCCATGCCTATCAGAACGTCGCCTATGACGCCGCGAGCGAAGTGGTCGAGCGGGTGACCGGCAAGAGCTACGAGCAGTCGGTGCGGGAACGGCTGTTCCTGCCGCTCGGCATGAAATCCGCCACCATGACGCGAGACGGGCTGTTCCAGGCGCGCAGCTGGGCGCGACCGCATGTCGGCGGCAAGAACAGCAAGCCGGTCGAGGTCAGCGACTCTTATTATCGCGTGCCGGCGGCCGGCGGCGTCAATTCCTCGATCAAGGACCTCGCGCGCTGGCTGCAGGCGCAGATGGGGACGGACCCCGACGTGCTGCCGCCGCAGGTGCTCGAGATGGTGCAGGCGGAGCGGGTCAGGACCCCGGGCGAACTGGGCCGGATGCGCAGGGTGCGCGAGCGGCTCGACACCGCGTCCTACGGCCTCGGCTGGCGGATCTATGATTATGCCGGCCACCGCGTGATCGGCCACCGCGGCGGCTTGAAAGGCTATCGTTCGCTGATCCTGTTCGATCCCGAAAAGAAGACGGGCGTGGTCGCGCTGTGGAACTCCTCTACCAGCCAACCGGGCGGGCTGGAGTTCGAAGTGCTCGACATGCTCTACCGGCTGCCCCAGCGCGACTGGCTGCAGCTCGACAAGGCCTGAGGTCCGTTCGGGAGGTCGTTTCTGTGCCGGAACGGACCTAGGGCGCCTTGAGATTGGCCCAGACCGGCAAATGATCCGACGCCTTGCGCGCCGCCGGCGACTGGTGGACGCCGCTGTCCAGGATTTCCACGCCGCCGTTCACCATGATGCGATCGAGCTGGGCGATCGGGCGGCGGACGTGAAAGCTGCGGCCGCAGTCGGCGAAGCGCAGGTGATGGCCGAAGTCGCGCAGGCAGCCGCCCTGCACGCTCCATTCGTTGAGATCGCCCATCACGATGGCGGGCGGGTCGCCGGGCCGGTCCTCCAGATGGGCGAGGATGCTATGGGCCTGCCGCCGGCGCCACAGGCCGGACAGGTCCAGATGCATGCCGACGACGCGCAGCTCCTTGCCGTTGACGCGCAGGTCCGCGAGCACGGCGCCGCGCGGCTCGAGCGAAGGCAGGTGAAGGGTATCGCAGTCCAGCACCTCGACATGGCCTTTCACCAGCAGGGCATTGCCGTGCCAGCCGAGGCCGCCGGTGTGGGTATGGAGTGGCACCGGGCGATAGTCGCTATGTTCCTCGAGGAGGTGGAGGGGCAGGGCGCTGACGCGCGCCCCGAAGCGGCGGTCGGCTTCCTGGAGCGCGATCACGTCGGCATCGAGTTCGTTCAAGACTTCGATGGTCCGTTCGGGGCGCCGCCGGCGGTCGGTGCCGATGGCCTTGCGCATATTGTAACTGGCGACGCGAAACATCAGGATCCTATTGTTGGCTCGGGCAATGCGGCGCAAAGATTTCGCGCACGCACCACATCAAGACGATAGATAAGAAACAAATGGCAAAAACAAGGAAGCGGTATGTCTGCCAGGCCTGCGGATCGGTCAGCAGCCGGTGGCAGGGGCAGTGCAGCGACTGCGCCGAGTGGAACACCCTGGTGGAGGACACGAGCGCGGTCGTCACGCCCTTCTCGGCGCGGCACGACCTGCGCTCGGGCGGCCGGCGGATCGCACTGGTCGGGCTCGATACGGCGATCGCCCTGCCGGAGCGCACGAGCACCGCGATTGCGGAATTCGACCGCGCCCTGGGCGGCGGACTGGTCGCCGGGTCCGCGACCCTGATCGGCGGCGATCCCGGAATCGGCAAGTCGACCCTGCTGCTGCAGGCGGCGGCACGCATCGCCGCGGGCGGGGGACATGCGGTCTACATCTCCGGCGAGGAAGCCGCAGACCAGGTGCGGCTGCGCGCACGGCGGCTGGGGCTGGGTTCCGCACCGGTGCGGCTGGCGGCGGCGACCTCGGTCCGCGACATATTGACGACGCTGGGCGAAGGCGCGCCGCCGACGCTGGTGGTGATCGATTCCATCCAGACCATGCATTCCGACCTGATCGAGGGCGCGCCCGGCACCGTGAGCCAGGTGCGTGCGTCGGCGCAGGAACTGATCCGCTTCGCCAAGGAAACCGGCGCGGCGCTGGTGCTGGTCGGCCATGTCACCAAGGACGGCGCGATCGCCGGGCCGCGCGTGCTCGAGCATATGGTGGATACGGTGCTGTCCTTCGAAGGCGAGCGCAGCCACCAGTACCGGATCCTGCGCGCGACCAAGAACCGGTTCGGCGGCACCGACGAGATCGGCGTGTTCGCCATGGTCGAGGAGGGACTTGAGGAAGTCGCCAATCCTTCGGCCCTGTTCCTCACCCATCGTGGCGATGCGGTGTCCGGCGCGGTGGTGTTTCCGGCGCTGGAGGGCACGCGGCCGGTGCTGGTGGAGATCCAGGCGCTGACCGTCCGCCTCGCCAGCGGCGCAACGCCGCGGCGTGCGGTGGTCGGCTGGGATTCGGGCCGGCTGGCGATGATCCTGGCCGTGCTGGAGGCGCGGTGCGGGCTCAGCTTCTCCACCGCCGAAGTCTATCTCAACGTCGCCGGCGGCTACCGGATCGGCGATCCCGCAGCCGACCTTGCGGTGGCGGCGGCGCTGGTCTCCGCCCTGTCGGAACGGCCGGTCGAGACCGACACCGTCGCCTTCGGCGAGGTCGCGCTGTCGGGCGAGATCCGGCCGGTCGCCCATGGCGCGCTGCGGCTCCGGGAGGCGGCGAAGCTCGGCTTCGAGAAGGCGCTGGTGCCGGCGGCGGCGACCCGGGAACGGGCGGAGCTCAAGCCGGTCGGATTCCGCACCCTCGGCGAACTCGTTGACCATCTGCTGGGCCGTCACTAGCGACTGCCAACATGGGAGATCTCACCGCGCTCGACATGATCGTCCTGCTGCTCGTCGGGGGAGGGCTGGTGCTCGGCTTCCTGCGCGGCTTCGTGACCGAGGTGATCCTGTTGCTCGCCTGGGTGGCGGTGATCATCGGGCTGAAGTTCCTGCACGAGCCGGCGACTCTGCTGCTCAGCGGCCCCGTCGGGACGCAGGGCGGGGCGGCCGTGCTCGCCTTCGCCATCATCTTCCTGGTGACCTTCGTCGTGGTGAAGGTCATCGCCCACCGCTTTGGCGGCGCGACCCGCAATTCGCTGATCGGGCCGGTCGACCGGGTGCTGGGCGCCGGCTTCGGCGCGATCAAGGGGCTGGTGATAGCGACGCTGCTGTTCCTGCTCGCCAATCTCGCTTACGACACGATCTTCGGACGGATCGCCGAGCGTCCCGAATGGATGGCGCAATCGCGCACCTATCCGCTGCTCAATGCCAGCGGCCGGGCGATCGTCGATTTCGTCGAGGCCCGCCGCCGCGCGGGCGAAGAGGACGGCACTGACGCCGGCGCCACGGAGGCGCCGCCAAACGAACAATGAGCATGATCCGAATCCACGATACGATGGCGCGCGAGAAGCGCGCGTTCGAACCGGCCGATCCTTCGCGCGTGACCATCTACGTCTGCGGGCCGACCGTCTACAGCCGCGCCCATATCGGCAATGCGCGCCCGGCGGTGGTATTCGACGTGCTCGTGCGGATGCTGCGCCACCGCTACGGCGCCGACCATGTCGTCTACACCCGCAACATCACCGATGTGGACGACAAGATCATCGATGCCGCCCGGGCCGAGGGGGTCGATCCATCGGTCATCACCGCGCGCTACGAGGGCTTCTATCTGGCCGACATGGGCGCCCTCGGCGTCCGCCCGCCGGACCTGTCGCCGCGGGCGACGGAGAATGTCGGCGAGATGATCGCGATGATCCGGCGGCTGCTGGAGACCGGCAACGCCTATGAAGCGGACGGCCATGTGCTGTTCCACGTCCCGTCCGACCCGGACTATGGTGCGCTCGGGCGGCGCGACCGCGAGGCGATGATCGCCGGCGCCCGGGTGGAAGTTGCATCCTACAAGAAGGATCCGGCCGATTTCGTGCTGTGGAAGCCTTCGTCCCCCGAGGTGATCGGATGGGACAGCCCCTGGGGCTACGGGCGCCCGGGCTGGCACATCGAATGCTCGGCGATGATCGACCGCCATCTTGGCGAGACGATCGACATCCACGGCGGCGGGCTCGACCTCATCTTTCCGCACCACGAGAATGAGATGGCGCAGAGCCGCTGCGCGCACGGCGGCGCGCCGCTGGCCCGCTACTGGATGCACAACGGCTTCCTCACCATGGCAGGCTCCGAGAAGATGTCGAAGTCGCTCGGCAATGTGGTGACGGTCGCCGAGCTGCTCGAACAGGGGCACCAGGGCGAAGCGCTGCGCCTCGGCCTGCTGTCGGCCCACTACCGCCAGCCGCTCGAATGGTCCGACCAGCTCATCGCGCAGAGCAAGGCGACCCTCGACGGCCTCTATCGGCGGCTGCCACCGGGTCCGCCGTCCGCAGGAGGCGCGAAGCCCAATCCAGCCGTGCTTGCGGCGCTCGAGGACGACCTCAACACGCCGCTCGCCCTGTCGAAGCTGCTGGAGGTCGAGGATCCGCAGGAACTCCGGGCCTCGGGGAAGCTGCTCGGCCTGCTGGAACAGACGACCGACGGCTATTTCGGGCGCGACGCGGAACCGTTCCTGGCCGGCATATCGGCCGCGTCCGGCGATACGCCGGTCAGCGTCTCGCAGCTGATCGAGGAGCGGCGAGAGGCGCGGGCGCGGCGGGACTTCGCCGAGGCGGACCGGATCCGCGATGCGCTGGCGGCGAACGGGATCCTGCTCGAGGACGGGCCGCAAGGAACGATCTGGCGACGCGCCTGATCTGCCGCTGGCAGGACAAGCGGCGAGTATCTATATCGCGTCCGTGACCACCGCCCTCTACAACCGCGATATCCTGCGCCTCGCCGCGACCATCCCGCACCTGGGCCGGCTGGACGAGCCGCAGGCCAGTGTCGAACGGCGATCCCCGGTGTGCGGCAGCCGGGTGACCGTCGACGTCGTCCTCGACGGCGAGGGACGGGTGCAGCAGCTCGGTCAGGCGGTGAAGGCCTGCGCCCTCGGCCAGGCTTCCGCCTCGCTGATGGGCGCGTACGCAATCGGCCGGACCGCGGCCGAGCTGGGAGAGGCGCGCGACGCGCTCAAGGCGTTCCTGGCGGAGCAGCGCGACGATCCGGGAGAATGGCCGGGGCTGGAGATCTTTCGGCAGGCGCGGCCCTATACGGCGCGCCACCCGTCGATCCTGCTCGCCTTCGAAGCCGCCGCCGAAGCCGCCATTCAGGCCGCAGCGCGCGCGGTCGCCTGAGCCGCCGATTCAGGCTCCCGAGCGAGCCTCCTGCGGCGCGCTTCGTTCCCGCAACGCCTGAATGATCTGATCGACGACAGTGTCGTGCGGCGCAGGCCTGCTTTGAACGTGGATGTGCGCCTCGGCATAGACGGGGTTGCGGATGGCGGCGAGCTCGGCGAGCACGGCGGCCGGATCCTTGCCCTTGAGCAGCGGGCGCGAATCCCGCCGGCCGACCCGTTCGGCGAGAACCGACACGTCGGCATCGATCCAGACCGCGGTGCAGCGATCGAGAATCAGGGCGCGGGTCTGCTGATCCATGAAGGCGCCGCCGCCGGTGGCGATCACTTTCGGCCGGCCGTCGACCAGCCGCGCGATGACCCGCCGCTCGCCGTCGCGGAAGCTGGCCTCGCCGAAGCGCTCGAAGATCTCGGTGATGCTGTAGCCGGCAGCGGATTCGATCTCGGAATCCGAATCGACGAAATCCATGCCGAGGCGCCTCGCGAGCCGCCGGCCCACGGTGGATTTCCCCACGCCCATCAATCCTACGAGCACGATGGGACGGTCGATCACGGGCAGGCTGTGCATCATGGCGGCGGGGGCTATACAGCCTGTAGCCTCGTGGGGCAAAAGGCCCGCGTTGCTCGATATATGGGATGATGGATGTCTCGAACCGGTTTGATTCTTCTGCTTCTGGTCCTGATCGTGGTCGGCGGCGCCTTTTTCCTTTCGACGCTCGACACCGAAGTGGCTCCGACCCGCATCGAGCAGGACGTCACGAATGAAGCGCTCGCACAGTAAGAAGCTGCTGATCGGCGGGATCGTCGCACTGGTCGCCGCCTTGCCGGCGGCGAGCCAGGAAGCGCCGGAATCCCTGCTTCCGCCCGGCTTCGGCGATCCGGACGCGCCGCTCCCGCCCCGGCAGGAGCAGCCCGCGGCACCGTCCGCGCCCGCCGCGCCGACGGCGCCGACCGGGCCGGCGGTTCCGAAGGGGCCGGTCCAGGCCACGCCCTCTACGACGCCATCGCAGTCGCAATCGGCGCCGCTGCTGGAAAGCATGTCGTCGGAGGACATTGCCGAGCTGCTCAAGGGGATCGAACTTTCCAAGCCGCCCGAGGTGCCCGCCTGGGCAAGGCGATCGCCCGACATGGTCGGGCCGCTGGGTCCGGAGCAATGGGGGATGGCGCCGGACGCTTTTGGCCGGGCCCACGGGGTGTTCCTGTCCACCCTGATGCGCCGGCTCGACGCGCCGCTGCCGTCACGGTGGACCTCGATCCTGCTGCGCCGGGCGCTGCTGTCGAAGGTGCCGACGCCGACGGGCGTGTCGCCGGCGGACTGGGTCGCCGAGCGGGCCTGGCTGCTGCTGCGCATGGGCGAAGCCGATGGCGCGCGGATGCTGGTCCAGGCGGTGGACGTGGAGGATTTCACCCCGAAGATGTTCGGCGTGGCCGTGCAGACCGCACTGGCGACCGCGGATCCGGCGGGCCTCTGCCCGCTGGTTGAGCCGGGCCGGAAGGTGTCCGACGAGGCGGTGTGGCCGCTCGCCGACGCCATATGCGCGGCGCTCGGCGGAGAGCCGTCGCGCGCGGCGGCGCTGATCGACGAGGCCCGGCGTCGCGGCCGGGCCCGGGGCATCGACCTGGAACTCGCCGAGAAGGTGGTCGGGGCAGGGGAGAACAGCCGGCGCGCCGTCACCATCGAATGGGATCCGGTGGATCGGCTCAACAGCTGGCGGTTTGGAATGGCGAGCGCCACCGGTCTTGCGATTCCCGAACGCCTGATGGCGACCGGGGGACCGCAGATGCGGGCGTGGCAGGCGCGTGCGCCCATGCTTCCGCTCGAGGACCGGCTGTCCGCGGCCGACCATGCGGCGTCACTGGGCGTCTTCTCGAACGCTTCTCTGGTCGAGATCTACAGCCTGATCGCCGACACCACCGATCCCGCCGAATATCGGGAGTCGGTCGGTGGGCGGCTTGCCGTCGCTTATACCGGCCAGGATGCGGCGACCCGGGTAGCGGCGATGCGCGGCCTGTGGGACGAAGCGGAAACCCCGACGCAACGCCATGCGCGGCTGATCCTGACCGCGAGTGCGGCCGCGCGGATCCGGCCGTCCGAGGAATTGGCCGGCGATGCGACGCGGCTGATCGCCTCGATGCTGACGGCCGGCTTCGATCAGCAGGCGGCACGCTGGGCCGACGTGGTGGCCGGCATGGACAGCGCTTCGTCCGATCGCGCCTGGGCGATGCTGGCTGTGGCCACTCCGCGGCCTGCCGTGGATGTCGGCAGGGGCCGGATCAGCGCCTTCGCCGACCGCGACGACAGCGCCGGCGGACTGCGCAGCCGGCTGCTGGTGGCGGCCCTTGCGGGCCTTGGGCGCATTTCCGACGACGAGGCTTCCAGCCTCGCGGGCAATCTCGGCATACGGCTGGACCGCCGCAATCGCTGGACGGTGATGATCGACGCCGCTGCCCAGCGCCGGCAGCAGGGCACGGTCGCGCTGCTCGCGGCGGTCGGGATGCAGACGGGCGACTGGCGCGGCGTCCCGCCCGAGCATTTCTATCAGCTCCTGCGCGCGCTCCGGATCAGCGGGCGCGAATATGAAGCGCGCATGATCGCCGCAGAGGCGATGGCGCGGCTGTGACCATGGGGGCCTCCCGGCCCCCGGCGATCGCCAGCGGGCAGGATTCCCGCCTGATCGCCGCCTTCCTCGAGATGATGGCGGCCGAGGCTGGCGCCGCCGGCAACACCCTGCTGGCCTATGAGCGGGACCTGCGCGGCGCGTCGGAGCTGCTCGGCGGCCGGCTTTCCGCCGCATCGGCCGATGAGCTCAAGGAGCTTTCCTCGGCCTGGATGCCGCTCAAGCGGACGACGGTGGCGCGCAAGGCAGCGGCGCTGCGCCGCTTTTTCGGATTCCTCGCCGATGAGGGACATCGGCAGGACGATCCCTCGGCTGCGCTGCCGCGGCCGGGCAGCGAGCGGCGGCTGCCCAAGGTGCTGGACCGGTCGGCAGTCGACGCGCTGTTCGCCGCGATCGAGCGGCGGCGGCTCGAACGGGGCGACAAGGCGACCCTGCGGCTCGCCGCGCTGGTGGAGCTGCTCTACGGATCGGGGTTGCGCGCGACCGAGCTGATGTCGCTGCCGCGCCATGCCGTCGCGCCGGGGAAGCCGTTCCTGATCCTCAAGGGCAAGGGCGGGAGGGAAAGGCTGGTGCCGATCTCCGACCGGGCGCTGGAGGCGGTAAAGGCCTGGGCCGAGCACGTCCCGCGCGAGAGCCCCTGGCTGTTCCCGTCGGGAAAGTCGCATCTCACGCGGGTGCGGCTCTATCAACTGCTGCGTGAGGTCGCCGCCGAGGCGGGAATCCCGCCCGACCGGATCAGCCCGCACGTGCTGCGCCATGCCTTTGCCACCCATCTGCTCGAGGGTGGTGCGGACCTGCGCGCGCTGCAGATGCTGCTCGGCCATGCGGACATCGCGACCACCCAAATCTACACTCATGTCGACAGCCGGCGCCTCGTTGAACTTGTCAACAGCAGGCACCCGCTCGTTGACGGGGCCCGCAAGGGAGCCTAACCGCCCGGGTTCATGGCTACGTTCCTCGATTTCGAAAAACCCATTGCCGAGCTTCACGCGCGGGTCGCCGAGTTGCGCGAGACCGCCCAGACGGGGGCGGTGAACATCGACTCCGAGATCGAGAAGCTGCAGGCGAAGGCCGACAAGCTGCTGCGCGAGACCTATGCGAAGCTGACCCCGTGGCAGAAAACGCAGGTCGCACGCCATCCAGAGCGTCCGCATCTCACTGATTATGTCGGCGGCCTGATCGAGGGATTCGTCCCGCTTGCGGGCGATCGCGCCTTTGCCAATGACGAAGCGATCATCGGCGGCTTCGGAAAGCTGGGCGGCCGCCGGATCATGCTGATCGGGCACGAGAAGGGCGGCGACACCGCCGGCCGGCTCCGCCACAATTTCGGAATGGCCAAGCCCGAGGGCTATCGCAAGGCGATCCGGCTGATGGAGCTTGCCGGGCGGTTCGGGGTCCCGGTGGTGACGCTTGTCGACACGCCGGGCGCCTTCCCGGGCGTGCAGGCCGAAGAGCGCGGCCAGGCCGAGGCGATCGCACGCTCGACCGAGGCCTGCCTGGAGCTGCCCGTTCCCGTGGTCGCCGCGGTGGTGGGCGAGGGGGGGTCCGGCGGCGCGATCGCGCTGGCCGCCGCCAATCGGGTGCTGATGCTCGAGCATGCCGTCTATTCGGTCATCTCGCCGGAAGGATGCGCATCGATCCTGTGGCGGACGGCCGAGAAGGCGGCCGAGGCGGCCGAGGCGATGCGGATCACCGCCGAGGATCTGCAGCAGCTGGGGGTGGTCGACCGGGTGGTGGCCGAGCCCGTTGGCGGCGCCCATCGAGATCCGTCCCAGGCGATCAATTCGGTCGGCGAGGCGATTGCGGAAGAGCTGGACGCGCTTGCGGATGTTCCCGGAGACAGGCTTCGCGCCGACCGGCGGGCGAAGTTCCTGGCGATCAGCTAGCCGACGGACCCAAAGGGGCGGCGGGGACAATCATCGGTAGGAATGCAATGAGCGGCCGCTCGATCAGGTGCCGGACACCTCATCGGCGACGTTGTTCCACATGCCGGTAGTCGACGAAGCAACGTTGCTGAGCGAAGCAAGCATTGCGAGGATGATGAGGGAAATGATCAGCGCATATTCAACAGCGGTCGCGCCTTTTTCTTCCCCCAGAAAGCGCTTGATTGAGTTCATTGTCCCGGTCCCCGATAGCGGACGCACTTGCCCCGTTTCTGCGGGAATATCGACCGGATCGTTAACGGATGCCTAGCAGAGAGCGTTAAGGTGGAAAAAAATCCGACAATGGTGGTGGTGGCCGCCGCGCTGGTCGATGGCGACGGCCGGGTCCTGCTGCAGAAACGGTCGCCGGGCCGGGCAATGGCCGGGCTGTGGGAATTTCCGGGCGGGAAGGTCGAGCCGGACGAGACTCCCGAGGACGCGCTCGTCCGCGAACTGGAGGAGGAACTGGGGATCGAGACCGACCAGGCCTGCCTGGCTCCGGCCACTTTCGCCAGCGCGCCGGTGGCGGGCCGCCGGATGCTTCTCCTCCTCTACGTCTGCCGCAAGTGGAGGGGCACGCCGCAACCGCTCGATTCCGCGGGACTGACCTGGCTCCGCCCCACCCAGATGTTCGCGCTCGACATGCCGCCCGCGGACAAGCCGCTGATCGGGCTGCTCGACGCGCTGATCTAGGACGATGGTTCGTCGCGCCGGGGCGGGCGAAGCGCATCGGCGAGCGACCTGCTCGCGCTGCCCGGCCGGGCCGGCCTGGGCTGATCGGGAGAGGGCGCCCAGGCAGTCAGCGAAATGAGTTCGAGCCATTCCGGCACCTTGCCGTCGACTTCCGCATGGGAGGCGAAATCGAGGGCAGCCGCGGCGAGGGCGGCGCGGCCGATCGGGCGGCGCGAGCGGGCCTTGAGGATATTGGTCGCGCCGAGCCCGCGCAGATCGCGCACCAGCGCGAAGAGATCGGAATAGCGCAACCGGACGCCGTGGGACTCGGCCACCGGCAAGGCGAAGCCGGCCCGGCCGAGCAGGTCGCCGGCGGCGCGCACGTCGATCTGGGGATGGACCCTGGGCGCGGCGCCGCCCATCGCCTCGTCGGCGGCGAACATCGCGCTGCGCAGCCGGGGCAGGCTTCCGGCACCCGGGAAGATCGCCAGGAACAAACCATCCGGCCGCAGCGCCCTGCGGATCAGGAGCAGCGCGCCCGGGAGATCGTTGACGCTGTCGAGGCCGCTGGCGAACACCGCCAGATCGAACCGTTCCGGCCCGAAGGGCAGCCGGTCCTCGTCGCACTGGACGCCGCGGTCGGCGGCAGCGAAGCGGAAGCCCGCATCCGCCGAGGTGACGGTCAGCCCCCGGCGGCGCAGGGATTCGGACACGCAGCCGTCGGCGCTGCCGAGCACGAGCGCATCGACGAAATCGCGCCTGACGACGTCGAGACGCTCCAGCACCTCCTCGGCGATCGAGGCATAGAGGCTGGGCCCGGGCGGCGCCTGCACCGCTGCCCGGTCGCGGCGCAGGCGCCGCAATGCTCGATCGAAGGGACCGTCCTCGTCCATGACGGGGCTTGTGCCGGGCCGCACTCTCGGGGACAAGCGGGCATGATCGCGGGACGTGTGGCAAACGGCTTGATCGGCACGATGCTCGACTTCGCGCTGCCGCCGCGCTGCCCTTCCTGCGGGACGATCGTCACGCAACAGCACAGTTTCTGCATCCCCTGCTGGCGCGAGATTCGCTTCCTCGGCGACCCCGGCTGCGTGCGTTGCGGGCGGCCGTTCGCCTTCGCTCAGGGCGAAGGCGCCGAGTGCGGCGCCTGCATCGCCGATCCGCCGGCCTTCGACCGGCTGCGCGCCGCCGCCGCTTATGGCGAGGTCACGAGCCGGGTGGCGCTCAAGCTCAAATATGGCGGCAAGCCGGCCGTTGCGACGACGGTCGCATCGTTCCTGCACCGCCATCTGGAGGAGGAAGCGGGGGACGCGATCCTGGTTCCGGTGCCGCTCCATCGCTGGCGGATCTGGAAGCGGGGCTACAACCAGGCGGCGCTCATCGCCTCCGCCTTGGCACGGCGCAGCGGCCGGACGGCCGTGCTCGACCTCATCGAGCGTTCGCGGGCGACTCCATCGCTGCGCGGCCTTGGCCGCCGCGAACGGGCGCGTGCGATCCAGGGGGCCTTCCGGATCGACACGCGCAAGCGCACGCTGGTCGAGGGGCGGGATGTCGTGCTGGTCGACGACGTTTATACGAGCGGTGCGACCGCCAACGGCTGCGCGCGGGTCCTGAAGCGCGCCGGGGCGGCACGAGTGAACATTCTCTGCTGGGCGCGGGTTGTCCCCGACGAGGAACGTTGACAATCAGGGCGTTCGCAAACGAGTAGCGGGAAGGCGGGAGCATTGTATGGCACGCGTTGAGATCTACACGAAATTCCTCTGCCCCTTTTGCACGCGGGCGAAGAAGCTCCTCGAAAGCAAGGGCGTCAGCTACGAGGAATATGACATCACCCGTGGTGGAGAGAAGCGCGCCGAGATGCTCCAGCGCGCAAACGGGCGCCACACCGTTCCCCAGATCTTCATCGACGACCGCCATATCGGCGGCTCGGACGATCTGGCCGAGCTCGAGCGCAACGGCCAGCTCGATCCCCTGCTGGCAGACTGAATGAAGATCGCCGTCTACCAGGCCCGGACCGGCATCGATCCGGACGCCAACGCTCGGGACCTCGTCGGGGCTGTCGCGCAGGCGGCGGAGGGCGGGGCGGCGATGCTGTTCACCCCGGAGATGAGCGGACTGCTCGACCGCGATCGCGATCGCGCACAGCGGCATCTCCGGTCCGAGACGGAGGATCCGGTGCTGGCCGCCGTCCGCGAAGCGGCCCGCCGCCATGGCCTTTGGGTACATCTCGGCTCGCTCGCCCTCACCGATCCGGACGGGGACGGCCGGCTGGTCAATCGCGGCTTCGTGATCGACGGCGAGGGGGCGATCCGGGCCCGCTACGACAAGATCCATCTGTTCGACGTCGACCTGCCTACCGGCGAGAGCTGGCGCGAATCCGCCGCCTACCGGCCGGGTGAACGCGCGGTCGTGGTCGACACGCCGGCGGGGCGGCTCGGTCTGTCGGTCTGCTACGACCTGCGCTTCCCCGATCTTTACCGGGCGCTCACCAACGCCGGTGCCACCGTACTCGCCATTCCGGCGGCGTTCACCGTTCCCACCGGCCAGGCGCACTGGCACGTCCTGCTGCGCGCCCGCGCGATCGAGGCCGGGGTCCATGTCGTCGCCGCTGCCCAGTGCGGCCGGCACGAGGACGGCCGGGAGACCTACGGACATTCGCTTGTAGTCGATCCCTGGGGACATATATTGCTCGATGCGGAGGGGGAGAATGGCGTGTTCCACGCCGAAATCGATCCCGCGCGCGTCAATGAGGTTCGCAGGAGGGTGCCTGCGATCGCGCACCGCCGCCGCATAGGCGACCCGGAGTTGTATTGAAGTGATTGTATTCGATCTCAGGTGCCGGACAGCCGGACATGTTTTCGAAGCCTGGTTCGGTTCGAGCGAGGATTATGAGTCGCAGCGCGAGCGGGGCCTCGTCCAATGTCCCCTGTGCGGAACGGACGACATAGAAAAGGGCGTGATGGCCCCCCGCGTCGGCGCCAAGAGCAACCAGCTGACGGAAGCGCCGCCGCAGCCGGTGATGATGTCCGACCCGAACAAGGTGAAGGCGATGCTCGCGGCCATGGCGATGGCCCAGAGGAAGGTGCTGGAGCAGTCCGATTATGTCGGCGACCGGTTCGCCGACGAGGCGCGGGCAATTCATCTCGGCGAGGCCGACGAGCGGTCCATCTACGGCAAGGCGACGCCGGCGGAGACCCAAAGCCTCCTCGAGGAGGGAATCCCCGTGGCCCCGCTTCCATTTCCGGTGACCCTGCCCGGCGAGGAGAATTAGGGGGCGGCCCGGGGTTCACAGGCTTGCACCGCTGGTGTCGAAACCTTAGGAAAACCGCGCCGACCCCGTAGCTCAGCAGGATAGAGCATCAGATTCCTAATCTGAGGGCCACAGGTTCGAATCCTGTCGGGGTCGCCACCATTCAGCGCCGAGGAGCCGGAATGACTCACACTGCCGAGCCGGTCGACGGCGATCTGGTCAGCGCCCCTGCCAAGATCGAAGTGCCGGAGGAGGTCCAGGAAGCGGTTCGCACGCTGATCCGCTGGGCGGGCGACGATCCCACCCGGGAAGGCCTGCTCGACACGCCGGCGCGGGTCGGGCGCGCGTGGAAGGAATATGCGGCCGGCTATGCCGAGGATCCCGCGCAGCATCTCAGCCGCACCTTCGAGGAAGTGGGGGGCTATGACGAGATCGTCCTTCTGAAGGACATCCCCTTCCAGTCGCATTGCGAACATCATCTTGCGCCGATCATCGGCAAGGCCTCGATCGCTTATCTGCCCGGAGACCGCGTGGTCGGGATCTCCAAGCTGGCGCGCGTCCTTCACGGCTATGCCCGACGCCTGCAGGTGCAGGAACGGCTGACGGCTGAGGTCGCCGACTGCCTCTGGACCAATCTCAATCCCAAGGGGGTGGCCGTGGTCATCGAAGCCAGCCACGCCTGCATGACCGCTCGGGGCGTGCGCACGCCGGGCGTCATGATGACCACCAGCCGGATGATGGGCGTCTTCAGAAAAGATGAAAGAAGCCGCCGCGAAGTTCTTGCTCTGATGGGATATTGACGACCGGGCTTCAGCCTTGGCCGGCCGCCGTGGACGTGCGGGCAACGACCTGCGTGGCGTTCTCGAGCGCGTCGACGAGGCGACGATCACGCCGGTAGGGATCCTCGTAGAATATGACACGGCCGTCCTCGCCGACGTCGGCGGTGAAATAAACGAGATAGACGGGGCGCGCCTGCGGCAGCGACATGGTGCGCGTGGCCGATCCGGCGAGCGCCTTCCGGACCGGTTGCGGATTGCCGCTGTCGAGCGCCACCAGTTCCGTCGCCAGCCTGTCGATGTCCTTCACGCGGATGCAGCCGTGACTGAAGGCGCGTGATTCCCGCCCGAACAGCGCCTTGGAGGGCGTGTCATGCAAATAGATGGCGTGCGGGTTGGGCATGTCGATCTTGACCTTGCCGAGCGCGTTGCCGGGGCCCGGGGGCTGGCGCAGCATGCCGCCGGGACCGACGATGAAACCCGCACGCCCGTTCATGCCGCGGGCGATGCTCGGCGGGACGTTCCACCAGGGATTGACCACGATCGAGCGGGCTTCCACCGCGATCTGCGGCGTCGGCGTCGAGGGCTTGCCGACCACGACGGTGTAGGTGGAGACCGGACGGCCTTCGTCGACGACCGCGAGTGTGTAGCTGGGGACGTTGACGTAGATATGGTCCGGCCCCAGCGAACGCGGCATCCAGCGCCAGCGCTCGAGATTGGCCCGAAGGCTATCGCGCGCTTCCCTGTCCTCCCTCGGCGTAGCGGCATAGGCTTCGCGCAGGGCGACGTAGCGCGGGTCGCCCGGAAGCAGGCTGCGGAGCCAGGGGCGCAGCCTCTTCTCCTTCAGCGCGAGCTGCAATTCGCCGGCGAGGCTATCCGGATCCGCCGAATCAGCCTCGATATGCCAGTCGAACCGCCGCCGCTCGGTCACCCGTCCGTGTGCATAGTCGCGCGCAAGCGCGAGGGCGACATCGGTGGCAAGCCGGTCGACGGTCTCGCTTTCGCCTTCGCGGGCCAGCGCGGCGTCCAGCGCTGCGAGCGCATAGGCGCGCGGGTCGAGCCCTTCCGCTTCGGCAGCCAGGGCTTCGGCCTGGAGCGCACGGACCGCTTCCATCGACCACAGGTGCTGCGGCCGGGGCGCTTCCCGGACCGGTTCCGAATTGGGGGATCCGAGCGCAAAGCGATGCGCGTCCGGCGAGGCCGCAAGCACGCTCGCCGTCGTGAGGAAGGCGATCCCCACCGAGGCGACTGCGGTCGCGACCTTTCCCGTGCTGATGACCATCGATACCTCCACAACCAGGGCATGCCGCTGCTGCGGCGAGGCGGCGGATTAGGAGGAACGGCGCGAAGTGCAGCGGCTTTGAGACGGGAGCGGAACGATCGTCGACCAATGCGATGCGGCGTCGTCCCGCAACAGGTTCGTCGCGTGCGCGGCGGCTTTCGTCCGGTCGGGAGGAGGGTCCGAAAGCGCGCTTCTCAGAAGCTGTAGACCAGAGTCGCGCGCGTGACGGTGTCGAGTGACTTGGCGCCGCTTGGCGCACCCCCTTCGTAGAGCAGATTGTACGAGAGACGCGCTTTCAGCGCGCTCAGCACCTTGGTGTCGATGGCGGTGAGGGCGGAAGCGCTGCTGTCTCCCGCCTCGAAAAAGAGGGAGCTGTTCTGGGTAAGTTCAAGCGTGGGCGTGACCTTCCATTTGAGGTGGAGGGAGGCGCGCCCCGCGAGGGTGAAACTGTCACCCTTCCGCCGCTCGTCGGTATAGCGCAGGGCGGGTCCGCCCTCGAAGTCCAGCTTCATGTCCGGTTGGGCCAGCACCGCATAGCCTACACCGCCGCCGAGGGTGTAGCGGCTGTCGTAGCCCAGTGCGCGGTCATGTTCGTACTGGCCGATGCCGAAGGCGTAGAGGCGTTCGTCGAACTTGTAATTGGGCTGCCAGGACAGCAGGAAGCGCTCGGTCGTGGTCACGCCGTTGGTTTCCTGCAGCTCTGCGCGGGAGACGAACTTGTGGCGCCACTGCAGTCCCTCGCGATTGGCGTTCAGCGAGACATAGACTCCGAGGTTCTCGGTGTTGCCGGTGGAACGCGAGGCCCCGATCTCAGCCTGTCCGTCCCAGCGTTCGAAGGGCCCGGCGGATGCCAGCGCCTCGCGGGCGACTCGCTCCTCCTCCGCCTTCTTCGCCCTGATCCTCGCGCGATAGTCGTCGTGAAGGGCGTCTATATCCTTGGCTGCAGCGGGCACTGCCTGCTTGGCGAAACGCACGACCGTCGCGACGGCCCTCTCGTCGCCCTCTGCCATGGCTTCCTCAATCATCCGCCGCACCGAGCCGGGAAAGCGCGGCGGTGGGGGAGGGGGAGCAACGATGACCGGAGCCGAGGGCGGCGGCGGCACGTCCACGACCGGAATCTCGCCCGGACTCTCTACAGGCGGGTGCGCCACGGCGACCAGGCCGGACAGCAGGAATGGGAGCATTCGGACCACCAACCGCAGGAACGTGAGAGGATAGTCACTTACCGGCGATGACGGATTCGGGCCAGACGCACCTTTCGACTTTGTGCCTGAAATGAGTTGAGCCGCCCGCTCCGGAGAGCAGGCGGCTCATCAAGGATAAACGGGCAAGGAAGATCAGGCGGCGCCGGTCTCGTCCTCGCCAGCCGGGGCTTCGGCCCCGCCCGCCTCTTCGGCCGCGGCGGCTTCTGCCGGAACGGAGCCGGGCTCGGCGTCGGTTTCGAATTCTTCGGTGAAGCCGGCGACTTCGCGTTCGAACATCTCCGCCATGACGTTGATGCCCTGCGCCTGAAGTTCGGCTTCCTCGGGCGAGCGTGCAACATTGACCCGGATCGTCACCGAGACTTCCGGATGCAGCGACACCCGCACGTCGTGCATGCCGATCCCCTTGATGGGACGATCGAGCACGATCTGGTTCTTCGCAATCTTGTGGCCATCGGTTTCCAGCGCCTCGGCGAGGTCGCGTGCCGACACCGAACCATAGAGCTGGCCGGTATTGGAGGCCTGGCGAATCAGCTGGATGGAGACGCCGTCGAGCGACTTGGCCTCCTTTTCAGCATTGGTGCGGCGCTCGGCATTCTCGGCCTCGATGCGGGCACGATTGGCCTCGAAGACCTTGCGGTTGGCTTCGTTGGCGCGAAGGGCCTTGCCGCGCGGCAGCAGGAAGTTGCGCGCATAGCCGTTCTTCACATTCACCACATCGCCGATGTGGCCGAGCTTCTCGATACGTTCGAGCAGGATAACGTCCATGTCGCTGCTCCTTACTTCACGACGTAGGGGAGAAGGCCGAGATGCCGTGCGCGCTTGATTGCCTGGGCGAGCTCACGCTGCTTCTTGGCCGAGACGGCGGTGATGCGGCTGGGAACGATCTTGCCCCGCTCCGAAACGAAGCCCTGGAGGAGACGTACGTCCTTGTAGTCGATCTTGGGGGCGTCCTTGCCCGAGAAGGGGCAGCTCTTGCGCCGGCGGAAAAAGGGTCGTGCCATGGTTTATGCCCTTGCCTCGTAGTCAGTGTCTTCGCGATTGCGGCTGCGGCTCTCGTCGCGGTCTCCACGCCCGCCACGGCGGTCGCGTTCGCTCCGGCGCATCATCGCCGAGGGGCCCGTTTCATGCGCATCGACGCGGACGGTCATGTAGCGGATGACGTCTTCGTTGATCTGGGTCTGGCGCTCGAGCTCGGCTACCAGCGCCGCCGGCGCGTCGATTTCCAGCATCACATAATGCGCCTTGCGGTTCTTCTGGATGCGGTAGGCGAGGCTGCGCAGCCCCCAGGTCTCGGTCTTGACGACCTTGCCCCCATTGTCCTCGATGATCTTGGTGGCGGCTTCCGCCAGCGCGTCAACCTGGGCCTGGGCCAAGTCCTGACGCGCAAGAAACACATGCTCGTATAGAGGCATGGCTCATGCTTCCTTTTCTTTTGGCCGATCGCTGACGCCGCACGATGCGAACGCCCCTCCGGCTGTCCTCCAAATGACTGACGGGGCGGGAGGCCATGAAGCAGCCACCGCCCCGGTGGCGCGCTCTTGAAGCAAAAGCATTGAAAAGGCAAGCCTGGCTTGCGCTTGGCCGGGACGCTGCGTACGAGCCCCGCCCTGGGCCCAGACAGGAGGAAATCATGCGCGCATTCATTTTCCCCGGTCAGGGAAGCCAGGCGGTAGGGATGGGCAAGCTGCTTGCCGAACGCGATACCCTGGCCCGTGATCTTCTCCACCAGGTCGACGAGGCGCTGGGCCAGGACCTGTCCCGGTTGATGGCGGAGGGACCCGAAGACCAGCTGACCCTGACCGAAAATGCGCAGCCAGCGATCATGGCGCATTCGATGGCCGTGCTTCGCGTCCTGGAATCGGCGGGAGTCGGCGTGGCGAGCGCGGCCTCCTTCGTGGCCGGTCACAGCCTGGGCGAATATTCGGCGCTGTGCGCCGCAGGGACCTTCGACGTCGCGACCACGGCGCGCCTCCTCAAGCTGCGCGGCCGTTCGATGCAGGCGGCGGTGCCGGTGGGGCAGGGGGCCATGGCCGCGCTGCTCGGCCTGGACCTGCCGGCGGCCCAGGAGGTGGCGGCGGCCGCGGCGCAGGGCGATGTCTGCACCGCCGCCAACGACAATGCCCCGGGCCAGGTGGTCGTTTCCGGCCATCGGCAGGCGGTCGAGCGGGCCGTGGAGATCGCCAAGACCAAGGGCGCGAGGCGCGCCGTACTGCTGCCGGTGTCCGCGCCCTTCCACTGCCCCCTGATGCAGCCCGCCGCCGAGGCGATGGAACAGGCCCTCGCGGAGGCGGCAATGCAGGCTCCGATCGTTCCGCTCTATGCGAATGTCACCGCGGCTCCGGTGACCGAAACGGGCGAGATCCGCCGGTTGCTGGTGGAGCAGGTCACGGGGATGGTGCGCTGGCGCGAGAGCATCGCGGCGATGGCAGCGGCGGGCGTGGATCATTTCATCGAGATCGGAGGCAAGGTGCTGGGACCTATGGTCAAACGCATCGCCCCCGAGGCGAAGACGACGAGCGTGGTCTCGATCGAGGACGTGGAATCGCTGGCAGTGGAGATTTGAAATGTTCGACCTGAGCGGGATGACAGCGCTGGTAACCGGCGCATCGGGTGGGATCGGGTCGGCCGTCGCCAGGGCGCTTGCGGCTCAGGGCGCCCGTGTGGCGCTTTCCGGCACGCGCGAGGAGGCGCTACGCAAGGTCGAAGGCGAGATCGCGGGCGATCCGGTGGTGCTTCCGTGCAATCTCGCCGATCCTGCCGCGGTCGAGGCGCTGGTCCCGCAGGCAGTCGAAGCGCTGGGGCAACTCGACATACTGGTAAACAATGCGGGGGTGACACGGGACAATCTCGCCATGCGGATGAAGGACGAGGAGTGGAGCGAGGTCATCAGCGTGAACCTGGAAGCGGCGTTCCGGCTCGCCCGCGCGGCGCTCAAGCCGATGATGCGCGCCCGCACCGGCCGGATCATCTCGATCACGTCCGTGGTTGGAGCCACCGGCAATCCCGGCCAGGCCAATTATGCCGCCTCGAAGGCGGGGCTGGTGGGCATGTCCAAGGCGCTTGCGCAGGAAGTCGCGAGCCGCGGGATCACGGTCAACTGCATCGCGCCCGGCTTCATCGTCTCCGCTATGACCGACGCGCTGCCCGACGCCCAGAAGCAGGCGATGCTCGCCCGCATTCCGGTCGGACGCTTCGGCGAGCCGGCGGACATTGCGGCGGCCGCCGTCTATCTGGCCAGCCGCGAGGCGGCCTATGTCACTGGCCAAACCGTTCACGTGAACGGCGGAATGGCCATGATCTGAACGCTGCCGGAAGGACCTCGTCGAGGAGAATCGACCGGCGGACCGCCAGCGCAAGGACGATCACGGCCGACAGCTGTCCCAGCGGCAGCAGGGTGATTTCCGCCAGCTGGCGGGCCACCAGGGGCGCGAACCAGACGAGTGCAAGCAAGCTCTTTTCCCAGCTGAGAAAGCCGCGCTTCATGCCGTCAGCGACCAGGAATGCGGCGCCGAGCCCGAGCACGACGAAATCATAGTCGAGCACATAGGGCGTCGACAGCATCGCGGTCGCCGTCGCGGCGGCATTGCGCGCGGACGGGTCACGGCCCCGGGAAGCGAGCAGGGTGAGGAGCACCGAGGCAAACGCGAATCCCGCCTGCACGGCATAAGCGGCAGCCACCGATCCGTGCCACATGCGGATCATGGCGAAGGGGCTCTGGATCTTCTCCCAGCCGGTCGCACCCTGCTCGATGATCACGGTCCGCGTGAGCGGCAGCGAGTCGAGGAACGCCTGCCAGACCGGCCATCCCCAGAAGGCGAACGTCAGCGCGATGAGACATCCCGTGGACGCCGCTGCGCCGGCGATCGCACGCCAGTTCCGGCATGCCAGCAGGAGCGGAGGAATGAACAGGGCGAATTGCGGCTTGTAGACCAGGCAGCCGAGCAGCAGGCCGGCGAGGATCGGACGCCTTTCGAGCAGCAGCAGCCCTCCGCCGAGCAGACTTGCGGTCAGGAATCCGTTGTGGCCATGGCCCAGGCAGACGAACACGACGGGCGCGGTCAGGCCGAGGAGCAATGCGCGTCGAGAGGGCAGGATCCGCCACAATATGGATGCCGCCGTGGCGAGCGTCGTCGCCTGCCAAGCGATCAGGGAGATCTTGTAGGGCAGGAAGGCCAGGGCGGCGGCCAGCAGGAGGAAGGGCGGAGGGTAATGCCAGCCGTAGAAGGGAATGTCCGACCGGCCGTGCACCTGCTGCTGGACGGCGAGATGGCTCGGCCAGTCCCACGCCGAAGCGGCTGCCCCCTCGCGCGCCATGCTCCCGGCGGTCCAGACATTGGAGAAATCCGTTCCCAAGGGACGGCCATAGGCGTCCACCGTTCCGGAGGCCGTCAGAAACAGAAAGAGAAGCAACAGGATAGTGACGGCCCCGGAAATGACGGCCGCCGCCCGCATACGCTCGGCCGTGAGCCAGGATCCGTTCGCGAGAGCATTCATCATTTCCTGATGGCGCGTGAGGAGGTAACAAGCCGTTAACGATGATCGCATCCGCCCCAAGCTCCTCTCCGCACTTGCCGCCGGGGGAGCCAGCGGCTAGGGCAATCGCAAACAAGCCTGGAGGAAGGTGAAATATGAGCGAGACCGCCGAGCGGGTTAAGAAAATCGTCGTCGAGCATCTTGGCGTGGAGGCCGAAAAGGTCAGCGAAGAAGCCAGCTTCATCGACGATCTCGGTGCGGACAGCCTCGATATCGTGGAACTGGTCATGGCGTTCGAAGAAGAGTTCGGGGTCGAGATTCCGGACGATGCCGCCGAGAAGATCACGACCGTCAAGGACGCCATCGACTATATCGAGGCGAACAAGGGCTGAATCGACCGGCCAGGCGGATCGGGCCGCTTGAGTTTACGGCTCCCCGTCGATGGCCGGGGGGCCGTTTCCTTTTGATTCCGAGGAGTTTTCATCATGCGCCGCGTAGTGGTGACCGGTATTGGACTCGTAACGCCGCTGGGCGGCGACGTAGAGACGAGCTGGAAGAACCTGATAGCCGGCAAGAGCGGCGCCGGCCGCATCTCCCATTTCGACGCCACCGACTATGCCTGCCGTATCGCCTGCGAGGTCAAGCCGGCAGACCATGAATATGGCTTCGATCCCGGCAAGAGGGTCGATCACAAGGTCCAGCGCCAGGTCGACCCGTTCATCGTCTACGGCATCGACGCGGCCGGACAGGCCCTGGAAGACGCCGGCCTGACGGACCGGCCGGAGGAGGAGCGCCTCCGGACCGGCGTGTCGATCGGCTCAGGGATCGGCGGCCTTCCCGGCATCGAGAAGGAATCCCTGGTCCTCCACGAAAGGGGACCGAAGCGGGTGAGCCCGCATTTCGTCCACGGCCGCCTGATCAACCTGATCTCGGGCCAGGTCTCGATCAAATATGGACTGATGGGCCCCAATCATGCGGTGGTCACCGCCTGTTCGACGGGCGCCCATTCCATCGGCGATGCCGGGCGGATGATCGTCATGGGCGATGCCGACATCATGCTGGCGGGCGGATCGGAGGCTGCGATCTGTCCGATCGGAATCGCCGGCTTCGCGCAGGCGCGGGCGCTTTCGACCAATTTCAACGACGAGCCGGAGCGGGCGAGCCGGCCCTACGACCGAGACCGTGACGGTTTCGTGATGGGCGAGGGAGCCGGAGTCGTGGTGCTCGAGGAATATGAGCATGCGAAGAAGCGCGGCGCGAAAATCTACGCCGAACTGGTCGGCTACGGCCTTTCGGGCGACGCCTATCACGTGACGGCGCCCCATCCGGAAGGCGCCGGCGCCTACCGCGCGATGGAAATGGCGATGAAGCGGTCGGGGCTGAGCCTCGGCGACATCGACTATGTCAACGCGCATGGAACGTCGACGCCGCTCGGGGACGAGCTCGAACTCGGAGCCGTGCGCAAGCTGTTCGGCAACGACATCGCCCATCTGTCGATGAGCTCGACCAAATCCGCGATCGGCCATCTGCTCGGGGGCGCGGGTGCCGTGGAGACGATCTTCTGCATCCTCGCAATGCGCGACCAGATCGTCCCGCCGACCCTCAATCTCGACAATCCCGGCGAGGGAACCGAGGGGGTCGACCTGGTGCCGCATCAGGCCAGGGAACGTCCGGTAAAGGCGATCCTCAACAACAGCTTCGGATTCGGCGGCACCAACGCCAGCCTGGTGATGCGGGCGATCTGACCCAGGAGACGGGGCCGCGAGCCGATGAAGAGGCTGCTTGCACTCCTGGCTGGCCTGGCTCTGATCGGCGCAGCGCTGATCTACTGGTTCCTGTGGGCGGCCCCGGGGCCGGCGAAGGGACCCCACACGATCATCGTCGAGGAGGGGACGAGCCTCTACCGGCTTGCGGACCAGCTGGAGGAGATGGGCGCGATTCCCGGCGACGCCCGCAGCTATCGGCTGATGGCCCGGCTGTTCGGCTCGGGCGATCCGATCCAGGCCGGGGAGTTCGAGATTCCCCAAGGGACCGGCGGGGCGGCGCTGCTAGACATCCTGCAGCATGGCCGGCCGGTCCAGCGCCTCGTGACCATTCCGGAAGGCATGCCGTCGATTCTCGTCTATGAGAAGCTGACGGCCGTTCCGCATCTGACCGGCACCATAGCGGTGCCGGAAGAGGGAACGATCCTGCCCGACACCTACAGCTACCAGCGCGGGGAGAGCCGCAGCGCGGTCCTCGGACGGATGCAGCAGGCGATGGTCCGCGAGCTCGATCGGCTCTGGCAGCTCCGCCGGCCCACTTCGGTCGCGCGGACCCCGCGCGAGGCCGTGATCCTCGCCTCGATCGTGGAAAAGGAAACCGGCAAGCCTTCCGAGCGCAGGATGGTGGCCGGCGTCTATTCGAACCGGCTTCGCCGCGGCATGAAGCTGGATGCCGACCCTACCGTCATCTATCCGATCACCAGGGGCAAGCCGCTCGGCCGCCGCATCCGCCAGTCGGAACTGCGCGCCGTTAACGGCTACAATACCTATGCCATGGCCGGGCTGCCGGTGGGACCGATCGCGAATCCGGGGCGGGAATCGATCGCAGCGGTGCTCGACCCCGCGGAGACCGACGCCCTCTTCTTCGTCGCCGACGGAACCGGCGGGCATGTGTTCGCAGCGACGCTGGCGGAGCATGAAGCCAATCGGCGCAGATGGTATGAGATCCGCCGGCAACGTGGCGAGATGTAGGCCGGATCACTCCCCGTCGGCGAGCAGCCGCGCCTCGACATAACCGACGCGATGGTCGACCCGGCGATAGCCCCAGGCCCAGCGATCGGTGAGGTCCAGAACCGCAAATTCCTCGTCCGGCTGAAGCTCGAACCGGATCGCCGATGCGTCCGTCGGGGCGGCGTAGACGGGAGCCGCAACCGACCCGCAGCGGCGAGTCACCGGCCGGGCGTAATGCGGCGCGAAGAGCTGGCCGGCGAGTGCGATGTCGGCGAGATCGTCGCGATAGGCGTGGATTTCCGGGTCGAGCACGATCGATGGACCGGCGAGCGTGAAACGCTCAGCCGTGCTGGAGGAGCAATCCTCTTTCGCGGGCTGACTTCTGAGCGGAATCTTCCGGCTCGATATTGCGCTCGAAGCTTTCAAGGAACTCCTGCCCGCTACTGGTTCTGGCGACGAATACGTTTCGCCGGTCCGCCTCGTCGCGAACGCGCCGCAGATAGCCCAGCGTGCCGAGCGTGTTCAAGGCGCGCGTGATGACGGGTTTCGAAACACCCAGAACATTGGCGAGGCCGCGGACCGTGTGCGGCCCCGGGGTCAGATAGACCAGCAGCAGCAGGGCCATCTGGCGATTGGTAAGATCCGGTTGGCCGGACCGCACATAGCTGATCAGCGTGTGCATCCAGTTGTTCAAGGCGCGCTCTGACACGGGTGCCGTCTCCAGTCCCTGCCCCCAATGTTTCGGCACTAAAACCAGTCAGGAACCGTTTCGTTTCCAGCAATTGCAAGAAATTAGCGCTAAAATGGCTCGCTTCCGCTCAGAAATCGTAGCGTGCCTTCAGCATCTCCCAGGTGGATCGCAGACCCAAGGCATCGCCGCCCTTGGGGCGCCCGGGCTTCGGAGCCTGCCGCCAGGCGAAGGTGTCGAAATGCACCCAGTTGGCAGTCTCCGGGAGAAACTTCCGCAGAAACAGGGCTGCGGTGACCGATCCTGCCATCGGCGCGTCGGATGCATTGGCGATGTCGGCGACGTCGGAGGAGAGCATGTCCTCATAGGCGGACCACAGCGGCATGCGCCAGATGGGATCGGATATGGCATTGCCGGCGGCGAGCAGGGATTCGGCCACCGAATCGTCGGTCGCGAACATGGCGGGCAGGTCCGGCCCCAGTGCCACGCGCGCGGCGCCGGTCAGCGTAGCGAAATCGACGATCAGCTCGGGCTCGCCTTCCGCGGCACGGGCGAGGGCGTCGGCCAGGACGAGCCTGCCCTCGGCATCGGTATTGTCGATCTCGACGGTCAATCCCTTCCGGCTCCGGATCACGTCGCCGGGGCGGAAGGCCGCGCCCGAGATGGCGTTGTCGACCGCCGGGATGAGCAGATGGAGGCGGACGGGAAGCCGAAGCGCCATGACCAGATGGGCCAGCGCGAGCGCGTGCGCGGCCCCGCCCATGTCCTTCTTCATGAGCCGCATTCCGGAAGCGGGCTTGATGTTGAGGCCGCCGCTGTCGAAGCACACGCCCTTGCCGATCACCGCGAGGCGCGGGTGGCTCTCGTCGCCCCATTCGAGCTCGATCAGCCGTGGAGCCCGATCGGGAGCCGCGGCACGCCCGACCGTGGCGATGAGGGGGTAGCCGGCTTCCAGTTCCTCGCCCCGGGTGACGGCGACCCTGGCCGATCGGGCGGCGGCCACGCCGGTAACCGCATCTTCGAGTTCCAGGGGCCCCATGTCGCCGGCCGGCACATTGACCAGATCCCGCACCAGGAAAGTGGCGTCGGCAACGGCGACGGCTTCGTCGATCCGCGCCGGCTCGTCGCTCAGCAGGGTGCGGGGGCCCGCCCCGCCCGGATCCTTCTTGTACCGGGCGAAGCGATACTGTCCGAGCATCCAGCCGAGAATGGCGGGGCCGGGCGACCGGCCTGCAACGCGGTACGTGCCTTCCGGCAGGGTTTCCGCGGCCCTCGCCAGGCACCAGATGCCGGGCCTGGCGGCATCGGCGATGCCGAGAACGGCGCTCCAGTCGCTCCCGGCCTCCCCGGGAAGGATGGCGACCTGAAAGCCTTCGCCCTTGAAGCCCTGTGCCCGCACCGCCTGGCGGATCCGATCCGGCTGATCCTTCAGCCAGGCTTCGAATCCCTCCCGGTCCACGAGGTGAAGGGCGGTTGCGGGCTGGCCCTTGTCGGGCTGGACGAGCACGGAAGGCTGAGTCATTCCCCGCCGGTAGCCCAATTGACGGGTCCGAGGAAAGGCGGGCGGAACCCGAAGGGGCCGCCGCGAATACTACCTGCCTCGGCAGACCCGCACGGCAACCCGGGCGTTGCCTCGGCCGCCGGGAACCAGTTCGACCGAACAGCGTGCGGCCAAAGGTTGTGGATCGGCTTCGTCCGGCGGGTTGCTCCGTTCATTATACCATTCGTAGGGATAGCTGCGGTCGTAGTGATAGGTCGCGCTGGTTCCGTCCGAGGTGACGGTTCCTCCTTCCGCAAAATAGCCGAACTGATCCGCCATCGGGATTGTATCGACGTAACCGTCGCCATCCCCGCCATAGCCCCAGATCCCCACGGGCACGAAGCCGCCCCAGCCGAATCCGGGCTTGCGCCAATGGCCGCCACCGTGCCTGTGTCTCGAAAAGCCGAAGGCCTTGTCGTGGTTGCCCGGCAGGGCGAGACCCTGCCCGCCACGAAATCCGCCCGGTCCCCGATGGGCCCCGGCGGAATGGTTCACTGCCGTCCCCGCCGTCAGGACCGACTGGGCCTCTGCGGGCGGGGGTACAGCGATCATGCCCGCTATGCCGAGGCTCACGATCGTCAGCTTGAACATGGACATGACCACTCTCCTGTGGCGTGAAGCGCCGGCGTGGGACGCGGTGGCGGCGCCATGTCCGGGCAGCTTCTCAGATGCGGGGCGAACGCGTCAACGGCCGGCGCGGTTTCAGGCCGGCAGAAGGTGGTTAACGGCCGCTCTCTGCCACCGGCACGCCGAAGAGGTCGTGCGCGTCGGCATCTTCCACCAGCACCTCGACGATGTCGCCCGGGCGGGCGTCGCCGGCATCCCGCAGGTGAACCTCGCCATCGATCTCCGGCGCGTCGGCCTTGGAGCGGCCGGTGGCCCCGCCCTCGCCATCGACGACGTCGATGAGGACATCGAGCGTGCGGCCGATCCTGGCCTGCAGCCTGGCGGCGGAAATCGCCGCGGTCCTCTCCATCAGCCGCGCATAGCGTTCCTCCTTCACCTCCTCCGGCACCGGATCGGGAAGGGCGTTCGCGGCGGCGCCCTTCACGGGCTCGAAGCGGAAGGCGCCGACGCGGTCGAGCTGGGCCTCGTCCAGCCATTCCAGGAGATAGTCGAAGTCCGCCTCGGTTTCCCCCGGGAAGCCGACCACGAAGCTCGACCGGATGGCGATGTCCGGGCAGATTTCCCGCCACCGCCGGACGCGCTCCAGCACCTTGAGGTCGTTGGCCGGCCGCTTCATCGCGCGAAGCACGTTCGGAGCCGCATGCTGGAACGGAATGTCGAGATAGGGAAGGACCAGCCCCTCCGCCATCAGCGGGATCACCTGGTCCACGTGCGGATAGGGATAGACATAGTGCAGGCGGACCCAGGCGCCCAGGCGACCGAGTTCGGCCGCAAGGTCCGTCATATGGGCCCGCACCTCCCGACCCTTCCATGGCCAGGCGGCGTGGCGGAGATCGACTCCGTAGGCCGATGTATCCTGGCTGATGACCAGCAGTTCGCGGCTTCCTGCCGCGATCAGCTTTTCCGCTTCGCGCAGGATGGCATCGGGCCTGCGGCTGACGAGGTCTCCGCGCAGCGACGGAATGATGCAGAAGCTGCAGCGGTGATTGCAGCCTTCGGAGATCTTCAGATAGCTGTAGTGGCGCGGGGTTAGCTTGAGCCCGGCTTCCGGAACGAGGTCGAGATAGGCGGAGGCCTCGATCGGTGCGGCCTCGTGGACGGCGGAAACCACGCTTTCATATTGGGCGGCGCCGGTGATCGCGAGCACCTGAGGGAAGCGTTCGCGGATGAGCTCCGCCTCCTTGCCCATGCAGCCGGTCACGATGACGCGGCCATTTTCCGCGATCGCTTCTCCGATCGCTGCAAGGCTTTCTTCCTTCGCCGAGTCGAGGAATCCGCAGGTGTTGACCAGGACGACATCGGCCTGCTCATAGTCGGCGGAAAGGGCATAGCCGTCGGAGCGCAGCTTCGTGAGGATGCGCTCGGAGTCGACGAGAGCCTTCGGACAGCCGAGCGAAACCATGCCGATCTTGGGCGGTGTGGGGAGCTGAAGTTCCATGAGTGGCGCCCAGATAAGGGCGAGCCCGTATTTTTCCTAGGGGGGTGTCGGGGTTAGCCCCTTTTTACCGAACAACGTTCGCGTTCCACAATGTGGCACGGCCGGCATTCCCTGGACGAGGGGAAGGGCAACCGAGGAAGGGCCGGGACGTTGTCCGGAGTAGAAAAGGAGAAGCGAATGCACGTGCCTCACAACAGCTTCGTCCTCGTCGCGGACGGCAAGAAACTGCTGTTCTTCCGGAACGAGGGTGACGAACAGTTCCCGAAGCTGGAGATCGAGCGAAAGGAGGTGCAGGCGAATCCGCCCACCCGCGAACAGAAGACGGATGAGGCAGGCCGCGGCTTCGGCACGACCGGGGTCGCCCGCCACGCCTATTCCGAGACGGACTTCCACCAGCTCGAGGAAGATCGGTTTGCCGCCGAAGCGGCCGAAATGCTGAAGGAGCGAGCGTTACGCAGTGGGTTCGATACGCTGATCGTGGTTGCGCCTCCCCGCACGCTGGGCGAACTGCGCAAGCATTATCACAAGGAAGTGGAGAAGAGGCTGGCCGGGGAGATCCCCAAGGACCTGACCGGGCATCCGGTGACGGAGATCGAGAAGATCCTGCAGTCACACTGAGCGTCGCCAGCGACGCCGACAGGAGGCCGCGCCCGGAAGGGCGCGGCCTCTGCCGTTTCAGGCGGCGCGGCCGAGCTTGCGCCGCGCGACCAGCGCTGCCGCGGCAGCCCCGAACAGGAGGACCATCGGCGGTGCCGGGACCGGCGTGCCGCCGTTCGACCCTCCGCTCGAGCCGCCACTCGACGTCGAGCTGCTGGAGCTGGAACTCGAACTGGCGCTCGTGCTGCTCGACGTGCTCGTGCTGCCCCCGAAGCTGCTGGAGCCTCCCGACGTGCTCGAGGAGCCGCTGCTTGCAGACGAACTGCTGCTGGCGCTGCTCCCGCTGCTG
>Ga0182748_1000148_pt1 | contig 83058 bp, 81 predicted proteins | sample eDN3rd37CKraftOP_FD_128877 | JGI IMG/M metagenome (GOLD analysis project Ga0182748, IMG submission 128877) | Enriched Organic Plus compost microbial communities from Emeryville, California, USA - eDNA 3rd pass 37_C Kraft OP (version 2) (version 2) ... | reverse complement strand
TCGGCAAGCGTTCCATGATGTAGGCAAGGGTTCGGGCGAACTCTTGGGATGTGACGACTCGCATGCCGCCACGGTGCATCTCGAAATCCTACTCAGCAATCAGCTTGATCAATCACAGCTAGGCCGACTGTGCTGTGCCAGTAACGCCCTCCGTTCGGCGCAACGGCAAGAAGGTCACTTCTCACAAGTGACAAGCCAAACATCTCCATTTCGGTTACATTTTTGCTTGCAATGGTAAATTGATCAGCAGTGTATCACTGCATTCGCGCTCTCGACGGGCGTCGAGCACGGCTGGATTTTGCGGGCTACTGATCGCGACATCGTCCGTCGCACAGCTCGAGTGATGGCGACGGATCGGTTGCGAACGAGGGGGACCATATGAAGAAGCTTTTCATAGTGATAGCAACTTCAACTGCTCTTTATGCTTCGCCCGCAGCGGCCAGAGGGACTTACCTTCGCATAGCGCCGAGCGAGACGCAGCCTTCGCGAATGGAAGAAGGCCGTCGCCACACTGATGACATTGGCGCAGCCGCTGTTGTCCGATTCGTGGCACCGAGACCAGCCAACCGTAAGCGTGCAGCGTTCGCAATTTTTGTTCTGAATAAGAGTGACCGAGGCATAGACGTCGGCCCGGAAATTGTGACTGCCACGCTTGACGATGGTACTCCTGTCAAAATTCTGACCCACGCCGATATGATGCGGGAGCAGCGTCGGCGGGAGTGGTGGCAGAACTTCGGTCAAGCAATGAGTGCGATGAGCGCGGCCAATTCCGGCTATCGATCGGGCACAGCCACTTACAGCGGCTACGGACACGGTAGCATTGGCACCACCCCGTATCACTCATCAACCATGGGCACGGTCACTTATCAGGGCTACGATCCTGCAGCACAGGCGGCCGCAATGGCTGAAAACCGGAGGCGAGCTAATGACCTGGCACTTAGCCAGGCCGCCGCTCGCGCGGGGATCGACTCATTTCTGCAAACGACAACAGTTGATCCGGGCCAAGTCTATGGCGGCCTCATTGCCTTTGACATTCCGAAATCGGCCCGAGGCAGTAAGGTCGTGCCGGTCACATTCACTGTGGCTGCCGGAGGCGAGATCCACCGTTTCCGCGGCACGTTCGAACCAGAATGAGCTGGCCGCGAGAAACAGATGCCCTTCTATTTTAGGAAATCGATCAACGCTGGCCCGTTTCGCTTCAATTTTTCCAAGAGCGGCATAGGTGTTTCTGTTGGCGTCAAAGGGTTCCGCATCGGAACAGGACCACGTGGTCATTTTGTCCATGCTGGTTCGGGTGGCGTCTACTATCGGGCCACAGTCGGAAGCGCCGGAGGAAATCGTCGATCGCGTGCCTCTCCGGTCAGTTCACCTCCCCAACCGTCTCCGTCCCACAGCGATGAAGTCGAAATGGTTGAGGTTGAATCGGGTGAGGTTCTCGAAATGCGAGATGAGCGTTTTTCGGACTTCCTCGACGAGGTCAATGCCAAGCAGCACCAAACGAGGCTGGCGCACGTGCTGCCGGTCGTAGGCTTAGTGATCGCCTTTGTGCCGGCGTTTGCATTCGGCCCAGAGTTCTTGTTGCTCCTTCTGATGGGTGCTGGTGGCGGGTATGTTCTCGGCCGGTGGCTCGATAGCTATCGACGTGTATCAGTGCTGTACTTCGAAATGGATCAACACGCCGCGGCCCGCTATGAGGCGCTAACACGTGCATTCGACCAAATGGCCAAATGCGCAGGCAAGTGGCACATTGCCGCAGGCGGTCAAGTGCAAGACTTGGCGACGTGGAAACGCAACGCTGGCGCTACTACTCTACTAAGCCGGTCGCTGACGACGCTCCACTATGCCTTGCCTGAAGTCATCAAGAGCAATGTAACTCCGCCTGCAATTGGCGTTGGCCGTCAAACGATCTACCTCATGCCTGATCTTCTCTTGGTTCTGGACGGGGTCAGATTTGGTGCGGTCGCATACGAGGCGCTTGGCCTGGAGTGGCAGATCTCAAACTTCATTGAAGAAGAAGCGGTGCCGGGCGACACTCAGGTTTTGAGATACACCTGGAGGCACCCCAATAAGAGCGGAGGCCCGGATCGCCGCTTTGCCAATAACTACCAAATTCCCGTTTGCGAGTATGAGGTGCTGCACCTCGCCAGCGAAAACGGATTGAATGAACTGCTCCAGTTTTCCCGTGCAGGCGTTTCTGCTCCCTTCGCGGAGGCAGTTCACCAGTTGGACTATGCGTCGCAACAGTATGTGGGAACGGCGCTCCTGACTGGAGAATAGAGTCCCATTGCCGCCACCCACCACGCGGGCTTAACCTCTCGCCCATGTGCAACCTCTACTCCGTCACCAAGGGCAAGCAAGCGATCGCCCGCCTATTCGAGGCGGAGCTCCCGTTCGAACTGCCGGAGGTGAAGTCCCACATCTACCCCAAGACCATGGGCTATATCGTCCGCCGGAAGGACGGCGCCCGCATCCTCGATGCCAGGCCTTGGGGCATTCCCAACCGGATGAAGGGCAAGCGGCCCGGCACCTTCGTCACCAACTGGGTCACGAACGTCCGCAACCTCTCCAGCCCCTTCTGGCGCTCCGCGCTCGCGACGCCCGCCAGCCGCTGCCTGGTTCCGTTCGAGCGCTTCGCCGAACCCAGGCCGGGGAAGGACAAGGAAGGGGGGCCGGCCAACTGGTGGTTCCACCTCCCGGCGCGCGAGGTCGCCGCCTTCGCCGGGATCTGGCGGCCGTACGCGATCGAGGTGAAGGGCGAGAAGGTGAGCGGCGAGGCCTTCGCCTTCCTCACCTGCGAGCCCAACCCGCTCGTCGCGCCGCTCCACCCCAAGGCGATGCCGGTCGTGCTCCACCCGGAGGATTATGACCGCTGGCTGGAAGGCGAGACGGACGATGCCTGCGCGCTGGCGGTGCCGTTCCCGTCGCAGCTGATGGTAGTCGAGTGACCCAGCGCATTTGGGTAATTGAGCTGCGAGATGGCGCTGGACCCACAGTATGGCGGGGCAAAGCCCCCTACGGGCGGTATAGCGAAGATCAGATGGTGCAGCTGCTGCAACTCCTAGTGAGCAAGGCCGGACTAAACTTCGATGAGATATTCTCAGCGACTGGACGGAAGAGTGCGCGACGTGCCAACCTCCTTGAGGTGCACCGCTCTGCCGACCCGTATTCCCTCAGTTGCGGCTGGGGATGGCATGCTATCGCACGCGTGGCGCTCGAAGAGTCGCCGTAGAGGATTTTCAGGTGGAACTAGGAGGATATATGGTCAGCGGTTACACCTACAGCGAAGTGGGAGAGGCGACAGCTGAGGCGCCCGAATCTCTCCGATTTGACCTCTACTTGGGCGATCGAACCATACCCGTCACCGTGAGCAGGGAGGCTTTGGAAGATCACCAGCGCCACAGTGGGGTCACGATAGCCAATCTCGCGGAGGGGTGTTTGGAATACCTTCGCATGTTCCAGCCCGATTTTGCTGAGTTGGCCGCGGAGAAGGTTCGGGCAGTTGAGTCCGTCACAATCAACGGAGGTGATGTAACGCGAAAGTGGCCCGGCTGATTACGTGGCGATTAAGTGGCACGCGTTGGCACCACGCTGAAGAGGTTATATTTCACGCCTAACCCGTTGAAATTCCGGTGGTGCCGCTTGGGGGACTCGAACCCACGACCCCATCATTACGAATGATGTGCTCTACCAGCTGAGCTAAAGCGGCTTTCCCGGATCGCGCCGCGCCTTATCAGCGCCCCTTCGCAATGACAAGCGGCGGCGCAAGCGGCGGCACGAACGGTCAACAGGCTTAACGCTTTCTCAACCATGAAGGGTGCAGGTTCGGCCCACTTGGAGCGCGCAAGGAAGCGACGATGGATAATCCGCGGACATTCGGGGAAGACCTCGATTCTGTGATCGAGACGGACGACGACCCCCGGATGGAATCGCCACCCGATATTGCCTTCGACGAACGCCGCATGCACGTGCGCGCGTACAATTACTGGGTCTCGCTGCTCGACGGCCGATCCTATCCCTCGATCGAGGACCTCGATCCGGAGAGCATCGACGATTTCGGCCCGCACAGCGTGCTGCTCGATTTCACCGCGGGCGCGCACGATCCGGCGATCGCCTATCTCGGCCGCGAATTGCGCCGCGAATGCAATCTCGGCCCCGATATCCGGCACATCAGCGACGTTCCGCGCCAGTCGCTGCTGTCGCGCCTCACCGATCACTTCATGCAGATCATCGCCAATTGCGCGCCGATCGGTTTCGAGGCGGAGTTCGTCAACGACAAGGGGAGCGCCACCACCTATCGCGGCATATTGATGCCGCTGTCGTCGGACGGCGACACCATCGACTTCATCTACGGGGTCATCAACTGGAAGGAACTCGCGGACGGGGAAACCGCCGCCGAGATCAGCGAGCAGGTCGACCAGGCCATCGCCAATCCTCCGACGGTCGAGGCCAGCCCGATCTGGGCCGACGGGCCGCATTCCGAGGCCGATCTCGGCACCTCACCCCTGCCGGCGCCCTATCTGGACGAACCCGACACGACGCTGGAACTCGGCGTGCACTATCGCGAAGACACGGACGAGCACGACCTGCTCCCCGGCCTGTCGGTGCCCGCGGATGCGGGCCTGATCGACCGGCTGTCCTTTGCCCGCGAGACCGCCGAGGCGCTGCGCAAGGCGGATTCCCGCAGCCGCGCCGCCCTCTATCGCGCGCTCGGCGAAGCCTATGATTTCGCCCTCGCGGCCGAAGCGCAGCCCGAACATTATGCGGAGATCCTCGAGGACGCCGGCCTGAAGGCGCAGGATCGTGCGCCGATGACGCCGATCGTGAAGCTGGTCTTCGGCGCGGACTATGACAAGACCCGCCTGACGGAATTCGCCGCCGCTTTGTCCTACGGACGGCGGCAGGACATGCCGGCCGGCGGATTGGCGCCGTTCCTCGAGAGCTTCGAGGGCGGCCTCAAGGGCGTGGTCAAGGCGGAGCGGGACCAGCGCCGCACCAGGCCCAAGGTCAATGCCACCGACCAGACGCGGGCAAGTCTGCGCCAGGCCGCGCCGCTGGCGATCGTCGAGGTCGAGGCCGGCGAGGGCGAGTTCGTGCTGCTGCTCGCCCGCCGCGAGGACGACGGCCGCCTGGCGATCGTCGCGCCGGTGGCGGCAGACGAGAAGCTGCTCGATCGCGCGATCAGCAAAAGCAGCTGACCCGGACCAGGCCAAACCACTCGTTTCGTCTCCCCGCGCTTGCTGCGGCACCGGGCCCCGCCTATAGCCGGGCGAGGCCGACGGCTTGCCTGCCGTCAGGTGCAGGAGCGCAGGATGCAGAGGAAAAGCAGGGTAGCGGGGAAGACCGCTAACCGGCGTCCTTCCGCGGACAAAGACCGTCTCAGTCAGATCGCCACGGCCCTGGTTTCGGGCGCAGTACCCGATGAGCTTGCCGGCTTCACCGATGCCGAACGCGACGAAGCGGCACGCTTCATCATGGCGACGGCCGAAAAGCGCATGCCCGGCACGCCGACCGTCCGACTCGAATCCGTCGGCGGAGAGATCGGGCGCCGGCGGATGCGGCTCGCCGTAATCAACGACGACATGCCCTTTCTGGTGGACTCGGTGTCCGCGGCGGTGAGCGCGAGGGGCCTCATCATCCACCGGCTGCTGCACCCCATCGTGGAAGTGACGCGCGACGCTTCCGGACGGCTGCTGTCCCTCGACAGCGGAAGCGATGGCGCGATCCGCGAGTCCTTCATCTATCTCGAGATCGATCGGGCAGCCTCGATCCAGCGCCGCGATCTCACCGCATCCATCCTGGATATCCTGGCAGACGTGCGCGCCGCGGTCGAAGACTGGGGGAAGCTCCAGCAGCGGCTGCATGCCGACGCCGACCAGCTCTCCGACGAGGAGGCCGCGGCCCTGCTGCACTGGTTCGCCGACGGGGCGATGACCCTCCTCGGCTATCATGTCGAGCGGCCGGGCAAACCCGCTTCGGGGGCACTGGGCGTGCTGCGCCGGGTACGGGAGCCGGTTTGGGACGAAGAGAGCTGCACCGGCGCCGTCGCCTATTTCCAGAAGGGCGGCCGCGCCCCGCTGATGGCCAAGGCCGACCGCCGGTCCACCGTGCACCGCCGCGTGCCGCTCGACCTCGTCGTCCTGCCGATCGTCGAGAAGGGAAAGGTCAGCGGCATCGGCGTCCATGCGGGGCTGTGGACCAGCCAGGCGCTGCACGGTCCAGCCGACGAGGTGCCGGTGCTGCGGCGCCGGCTCGCTGCGCTGGAGGAGGATTTCGGCTTCGACCCGCGCGGACATGCCGGAAAGGCATTGCGACACGCCATCGCCTCGCTCCCGCGGGACCTGCTGGTCAGCCTTCCCACCGACGCGGTGAAGCGCCTGGTGGCCACCGCCATGTCGCTGGCGGACCGGCCACGTCCCACCCTCGAAATGCTGCGCAGCATCCTCAAGGGCCATCTCTTCGCCTTCGTGTGGCTCCCGCGCGAAGAGCTTTCGACGCATCGCCGCCTCGCGATCGGCGCGATGCTCGAGAGCGCGGCGAAGGGACGGATATCGAGCTGGAGCGTCGAGCTCGGCGAGGGCGATCTGGCGCTGATCCGCTATACGCTGGATGTCGATCCGGGTGCGGAGGCGCCCGATGCGGACCTGCTCAATGCGCAGCTCGTCGACATGGTGCGCGGCTGGGAGCCGAGTGTCGAGGAAGCGCTCGTGCAGCTGGTCGGGCCCGCCCGCGCCTCCCGCCTCGCACTGACCCTGGTCCACGACTTTCCCGACGCCTATCGCGGCCGCACCGAACCGGAGGAAGCCGCCCAGGACGTCCTCCGCCTTTCCGGGCTGACGAACGCCACCGCCCGCGCCGCGCGCCTGTTCGCCACCACGGTCGACGGAGTCCGCCGGCTCCGGCTCAAGACCTATCGACGCGGCAAGACCATTCCGCTGTCGGATGCCGTGCCGGTGTTCGAAAATTTCGGCTTCCGGGTTCTCGAGGAACAGCCGACCCCGATCGGTGGCGGCAAGCTCGGCTATATCCACGACTTCCTGCTCGAGACTTCGGCCGATCCGGACCAGGTGCTCGCCCGCGCGCCGGTGATCGAGCAGGCGATCGTCGCAGTGCTCGAGAATCGCGCCGAGAACGATGCGTTCAATCAGCTGCTCGTCTCCGCCGCACTCGATCCCGACGCGGTGGTCCTGTTCCGCGCCTGGTTCCGCTACCTGCGCCAGATCGGCCTGTCCTACAGCCTGTCGACCGCGGTGGAGGCGCTGCGCAAGGTGCCCGACGTCGCCCAGGGCCTGATAGCCCTGTTCGATGCCAGGCATCGGCCGAGGCACCGCAAGCGCGACGCGGCGGTGGCCGCGGCGGAAGCGGCGATCACCGCCGGGCTGGCACGGGTCGCCACCATCGACGAGGATCGGATCCTGCGGCTGTTCCACAGCCTGATCGAAGCGACCCTGCGCACCAATGCCTTCGCCCCCGCGGCCGAGGAAGCGCTGGCCTTCAAGTTCGACAGCAGCCGGATTCCCGGCCTGCCGGCGCCGGTGCCATGGCGCGAGGTCTGGGTTTATTCCCCGCGCGTCGAGGGCATCCACCTGCGCGGCGGCCCGGTCGCCCGCGGCGGCCTGCGCTGGTCGGACCGACGGGACGATTTCCGCACCGAGATCCTCGGCCTGATGAAGGCGCAGGTCGTCAAGAATGCGGTGATCGTGCCGACCGGAGCCAAGGGCGGCTTCTATCCCAAGAAGCTTCCACCCGCCTCCGAGCGCGAGGCCTGGCTGGCCGAAGGCCGCGCCGCTTATTCGATCTTCATCCGCACCCTGCTGTCGGTGACCGACAATGTGGTGGAGGGACAGGTGGTTCCGCCGCAGGACGTCGCGGTCCGCGACGACGACGATCCCTATCTGGTCGTTGCCGCCGACAAGGGAACGGCGACCTTCTCCGACCTCGCCAACAGCATCGCGCTCGAACAGGGCTTCTGGCTCGGCGACGCCTTCGCGAGCGGCGGCAGCAACGGCTATGACCACAAGGCGATGGGGATCACGGCGCGCGGCGCCTGGCTCTCGGTCCGCCGCCATTTCGCCGAGCTGGGAACCGACGTGCAGACCGAGCCGGTGCGGGTCGCCGGCTGCGGCGACATGTCCGGCGACGTGTTCGGCAACGGCATGCTGCTGTCGAAGGCGATCAAGCTGGTCGCTGCCTTCGACCATCGCCACATCTTCATCGATCCGGATCCCGACCCGGCGAAGAGCTGGGCGGAGCGCAAGCGTCTGTTCGACCTGCCCCGGTCGAGCTGGGACGATTACGACAAGCGCCTCATCTCCCGCGGCGGCGGCGTGTTCCCCCGCACGCAGAAAGTGATCCCGCTGTCGCAGGAAGCGCGCGAGCTGCTCGGCATCAGCCTGGAAGAAAGTGATCCCGCCACGCTGATCAGCGCCATCCTGAAGGCGCCAGTCGACCTGATATGGTTCGGCGGCATCGGCACCTATGTGAAGGCGTCCCACCAGCGCCATGCGGACGTGGGCGATCCGGGCAACGACGGCATACGCGTCGACGCGGCCGACATGCGGGCGGCGGTGATCGGCGAAGGCGCCAACCTGGGCGTCACCCAGGCCGGGCGGATCGAGTTCGCCGAGCGCGGCGGCCGCATCAACACCGACTTCATCGACAATTCGGCGGGGGTCGACTGCTCGGACAACGAGGTCAACATCAAGATCCCGCTCAATGTCGAAATGGCCGAAGGCCGGCTTTCGTTCGCGGCGCGCAACCGGCTGCTCGACGCGATGACCGACGAAGTGGCCGCCCTGGTGCTCGAGGACAATCGGCTCCAGACCCTGGCCCTGTCGATCGCCGAACGCGGCGGCGCCTCGGCGCTGCCGCCGCTGGTCCGCGCCATCGACATCCTGGAGGAAAGCGGCCGGCTCAACCGCGAGGTCGAAGGCCTTGCGCCCAACTCGACCCTGCTGCGCCGCATGCAGGAGGATCGCGGGCTCAGCCGTCCGGAACTGGCCGTGTTGCTGTCGACGTCCAAGATGGCGCTGCAGGATGCCATCGTGTCGAGCACAGTGCCCGACGATCCGACGCTGGAGGACGAACTGCTCCGCGCCTTCCCCGAACGCATGCGCAAGCGCCACGGCGCGTCGATCCGCGCGCATCGGCTGCGGCGGGAGATCATCGCCACCAAGGTGGCCAACCGCCTGATCAACCGGCTGGGCATCCTCGCCCCCTTCTCGCTGACGGAGGAGGAAGGCTGCTCCTGGGCGCAGGCGGCGAGCGGCTTCCTCGCCGCCGAGCGGCTGTTCGGAATGGACGTGCTGTGGAAGCGGATCGAGACGCTCGACGTCGCCGAAGCGACCCGGATCGAGTTGCTCGACCAGGCCGGCTCCGGCCTGCAGGCCCATATCGCCGACATCGTGCGGTCGACTCCGCCCAGCATGAACGCCGGCGAGGTCGTCGAGCTGCTGAAGCCGGGCCTCAGGAAGCTCGATCGCGCGGTCGAGCGGCTGCTGCGCCGCGAGGCCCGCGGCCAGGCCGAAACGCTTGCCACACGGCTGCTGGAGATCGGCGCGCCCGAGGAGGTGGTCGAACCGGTCGTCCGGCTGTTCAAGATGAACGGAGCGGTGGGGATTGCCGCGCTCGGCCGCCGGATCTCGGTCGACGAGCTGGCGCTCACCCGCGCCTATACGGTGCTGGGCGAAGCGCTCGGCCTCGACTGGGCGCAGAGCGCCGCCAATCGCTTCCGCGCCGTCGACGTCTGGGAACGGTTGCTGACCGCTAGCCTGGCGCGGGATTTCGAGCAGCTGCGGCTCGACTTCCTCGAACGGCACGGCGGCTCCGACCCAGAGGCCGCGGTGGCGGACTGGATCTCCACCCAGCAGGCGCGCATCGACCAGTTCCTGCGGCTGGTCAATCGCGCCCGGGCCGCCTCCGCCCCGAGCACCCCCATGCTCGCCCATATCGCGGCGCAGGCACGCGTGCTTCTGGCGCGGTGAGCGACGAACGTGCCGCGGACTAGTTCGTCCGTCTGCTGAACAGCCAGACGCGGATGGCGCTGGCGAGATTGGGAGGATCCGGAGCCTCGACCCGATCCGCATCGATGCGAGCGACGAGAGCGTTGAGCGGAAGCCCGTCCTCCCGCGCCGCTTCCCGGAGCGCATCCCAGAAAATCGGCTCCAGGCTGATCGACGTCGCATGACCGGCGATCATCATCGATCGCTTGACCGGGCCTTCGAACATCCCGCGGGCCACCGGACGCTCCGGGTCGCTCAATACATGTGCTGCCCGCCGTTGATCGACAGGGTCGAACCGGTGATGAAGCCCGCCTCCTCTGCGCAGAGAAAGGCCACGCCGCGGGCGATCTCGTCCGCATGGCCGAGCCGGCCCACGGGTATCCGGGCGACGATCTTCTGCAGCACGTCCTCCGGCACCGCCGCGACCATCTCGGTGTCGATATAGCCGGGTGCGATGGCGTTGACGGTGACTCCGAAGCGTGCCCCCTCCTGCGCGAGCGCCTTGGTGAAGCCGTGGATCCCGGACTTGGCGGCGGCGTAATTGACCTGGCCGTACTGGCCGGCCTGACCGTTGATCGAGCCGATATTGACGATCCGGCCGTACTTGCGCGCGGTCATCCCCTCGAACACCGCCTGGGCCATGTTGAAGCAGCCGCCGAGATTGACGTTGATGACGTCCTCCCACATCTCGCGCGTCATCCGCTTCATCGTCGCGTCGCGCGTGATGCCGGCATTGTTGACCAGCGCGTCGACGGGACCGAGTTCTTCCTCGACCTGTTTGACCCCCGCCTGGCAGGCTTCGAAATCGGAGACGTCCCACTTGTAGGCCTTGATGCCGGTGCGTTCGGTGAAGTCGCGCGCCTTCTCGTCGTTACCCGCATAATTGGCGGCGACGATCATGCCGTCGGCCCTGAGCGCGAGGCTGATCGCTTCGCCGATTCCGCGGGTTCCGCCAGTAACGATCGCAACGCGTGCCATGTCCGTCTCCTTGTCCCTGCCGCCGGTGCTTCGCCCGTTTGCGGCTCTATGATTGCTTCACCCAGCCTTCAAGCTCCCGCGCGAGCAACGTCCGCAGCATCGTCATTCCCGGATCGCTGTCGTTGAGACAGCTTATGTAGGCGAAGTCCTTTCCCCCTGCGGCCAGGAAGGTCTCGCGCCCGCGGATGGCGAGCTCCTCGAGCGTCTCGAGACAGTCCGCCGAGAAGCCCGGAGCGAGCACCGCCACGCGTTCGATCCCCTGGGCCGGCAGCGCGGCAAGGGTCGCATCGGTCGCCGGTTCGAGCCATTTGGCGCGGCCGAAGCGCGACTGGAAGGTGACGGTCACCGCCCGCCCCAGAGCCTCGGCGAGCAGGCGCGCGGTCTTCCGGCAATGGCAATGATAGGGATCGCCCAGCTCCAGGGTCCGCTGCGGCATGCCGTGAAAGCTCGCGACCAGGACCTGGGGCGCGAAGGCAAGCGCGTCGAATGCCTGCTCGACGGAGGACGCGAGCGCCGCAACATAGGCGGGGTCCTGATAATAAGGCGGGAGAATGCGGACGGCCGGCTGCCAGCGCATGCCGGCAAGATGTCGAAAGGCCGCGTCCACCGCCGTGGCGGTCGTTGCTGCGCAATATTGCGGATAGAGCGGAGCGATCAGGATGCGCTCGCACCCCTGCGCCTTCAGGGCGTCGATCCGCTCCGAAATAGCCGGCCTGCCGTAGCGCATGGCATGGTCGACGATCACCTCGGGCCCGAAGGCGTCCGACAGCGCGGCCGCCTGCCGCGCGGTGATCGCGGCCAGCGGCGAACCCTCCTCTGTCCATATCTGGCGATAGGCGTGGGCAGATTTCCTCGGCCGCCGGGTGAGGACGACCGACCTGAGGATCGGCTGCCAGACAAGCTGCGGGATTTCAACCACGCGGGGATCGGACAGGAATTCCCGCAGATAGAGGCGCACCGAGCCCGGCTCCGGGCTGTTCGGCGTTCCCAGATTGATCAGGAGCACGCCGACCCGCGGCTCGGGAACGGAGGGATGACCCGGCGGCTTCATCCACGGCTCCCGACGACCAGAGGCAGGCTGCGAAGGCGCTGGCCGCTCAGGGCGAAGACGGCATTGGCGATGGCCGGGGCGACAGGGGGAACGCCAAGCTCGGTGACGCCGCCCGGCGGCTCGCTGCTGTCGATCAGTTCCACCGTCACGTCCGGCGACTGCGCGAGCAGCGGCAAGCCGAGATCGCCGAAGCCGATCGCGGTGGGAAGGCCGCGGTCGAACCGGATCGGCTCGCCGGTGGCGGCGGCGATACCGAACATGATCCCGCCTTCGATCTGCTGGCGCACGATCTCCGGATTGACGGTCCAGCCGCAATCCACGGCGCAGGCCGCGCGCTTGACCCGGATCTTCTGGCTGCGGTCGATCTCCACCTCGACCACCAGCGCGGCATGCGATCCGAAGGCGCTGTGGACCGCGAGGCCCATCGCGCTGCCGGGACCGCCGCCGTCCCAGCCGCCGAGCGCGGCCGCTGCCGCCAGCGCCCGGGCGAGGCGCAGATTGTCGCCGAACATCTGCATGCGGAACGACATCGGCTCCGCCCCGGCATGACGGGCGAGCTCGTCGACGAAACTCTCGGTGAAAAAGGCGGTGTAGCTGTGGGCGCCGGAACGCCAGATTCCGGTCGGAATGCGGACGTCGGCGGGCAGATGCTCCACCGACACCGCCGGGATCTGATAGGGCGGCATCGCGCCATCGACGGCAGCCGCTTCGCCCCTGTCGGCCGGACCGTCCTTCCCCGCACGCAGGCGGCCCGACACCACCGACAGGGTCGAAGGCGCGGCGATGCGCGCCCGCCAGGCGGCGATCGTGCCGTTGTCGGCCATGCGTGCCGTCATGACCGCGCGGGCCGGCGGCCGGAAGCTGTCGTGCAGCGTCTCCTCGATGCGGGACCATACCAGCTGCACCGGCCGGCGCATCGCAACCGCCATATGCACCGCCTGCTCGATCGCGGCCGTCTCGAGCTTGCGCCCGTATCCGCCGCCGACCAGGGTCGGATAGAGAGTGACCCTCCCCTCGCCCAGGCCGGCCGCCCGCGCCGCCGCCGAACGGGCGAGGGCGGGCGCCTGGGTCGGCGCCCAGACCTCGAGCCGGTCCCCGGTCAGGCGGGCGGTCGCGACCAGCGTCTCGATCGGTGCGTTCGGCGCCGGGCCGACAGCATAGCGGGCCCGCAGCACATTGCCGCCGGCAAACGCCTCCTCGACGTCGCCGATCGCCGAGGCATGGGCCGCATCCCCGCGTTCGAGCGCATCGGCGAGGGCGCGGTCGACGTCGGCGCTGCCGACCAGCCCGCCCGTCGTCGTGAAACGCGGCCGCATGGCTTCGACGGCGCGATTGGCGGCCCACCAGTTGGACGCGACGGCGCCGACCCAGCCGGGTTGTTCGAAGATCCGGATCAGGCCGGCGACCTTGCGCGCCGCTCCGCGATCGATGCCGACCAGCCGGCTGTTGCCGATCGGCCCCTGCCTGACCGCCGCGAAGATCATGCCCGGCAAGCGGATATCCCCGGCGAACTGGGCGGTGCCGTCCACCTTCGAGGGAAGATCGAGACGCGGAAGCGCAGCGCCGGCGAGGCGATTGTCCGTGCCCTCGCGAAACGACAGTTGGTCCGGCGGCTCCAGTGCCGCCGCGGCGGCGGCCAGTTCGGAGAAGGGGATCCGGTCGTCCCCGTTCCAGACGAAGCCTTCCCGGGTGTCGAGCGCCTGCCAGTCGGCATTCCATCGCGGCGCCGCAGCCATGCACAGCAAGGCGCGAGCGGCGGCCCCGGCCTCGCGCAACGGAGTCTCGAACGCGCGCACCGAGGTCGAGCCGGCGGTCAGCATCAGTGTCTGGCGCGTGGCATATTCGCGGACCGCCCAGGCGCGCGCGCCGCCGATCAGCCCCCCGTCGCCGACGCCGGCAAGCTGTTCGGCGAGCAGCCGGTTGGCATAGAGCGGGCTGATTGGCGCGGGCTCGACGCCGACGGTACGCCAGTCCGCGCCCAGTTCGTCCGCGAGGATCTGCGGCAAGCTGGTATAGACCCCCTGCCCCACCTCGGCCTGGGGGACGGCGACGACGACGCGGCCATCGTCGCCGATGCGGAGAAAGGCATTGAAGATCTGTTCGCCCGGGCCGGCCCGCAGGTTCACTTCGTAGCTGCGCGGCCAGACGCTCCAGGCGACCAGCAGCCCGAGGCCGGCGCCACCGCCGATGAGCAGGCTTCTGCGATTGAGGTGCGGCACGGTGCGGGCGCGGTCCATGAGGCCTGATAATCGGCTCCCGTGCGGAGCGCCAGCAGCGGCAAGGCCGGTCTTCCCGTTTGTCCCCAGCCTGCCTATGACGGCGTGGAAAGGGGAATGCCTTGGCATCGCTATCGATACTGGCCCTGACCACGACCACCGGCATCCGATGGGAGGACCTCGGCCTGAGCCCGATCGCCTTCGAGATCGGCGCCTTCCAGCTGCGCTGGTACTCCCTCGCCTATCTCACCGGGATCATCGTCGGCTGGTGGTACCTCATCAAGCTGATCGCCCAGCCGGGGGCGCCGATGGCCAAGCGCCATGCCGACGACATGGTCTTCTATGCCACGCTGGGGATCATCCTCGGCGGCCGGCTCGCCTATGTCTTCTTCTATCAACCCGCGATGCTGCGCGACCCCATCGAGATCCTCAAACTGTGGGAAGGCGGCATGTCCTTCCACGGCGGCGTGATCGGCGTGACGTTGGGCATCCTTTACCTGTCGTGGCGCAATCGGCTGAACTGGCTGCGAATCCACGATTATGTCGCCTGCTGTGTCCCCTTCGGGCTGTTCTTCGGCCGGCTCGCCAATTTCGTGAACGGGGAATTGTGGGGCAGCGAGACCAGCGTGCCCTGGGCGGTGATCTTCCCCAATGCCGGCGACGTCCCGCGCCATCCCAGCCAGCTCTACGAGGCGGCACTCGAGGGCGTGCTGCTGTTCGCCATCCTCTGGTACATGTTCTGGAAGACCGATGCGCGCTACCAGCCGGGCAAGCTGGTCGGCACCTTCCTGCTCGGCTACGGGTCGTTCCGCTTCCTCGTCGAGTTCGTGCGCGAGCCCGATGCCCAGCTCGTCGAATTCGCGCAGCAGACCGGGCTGCACATGGGGCAGTGGCTGTCGCTGCCGATGATCCTCGGCGGCCTCTATCTCGTCGCGACGGCCAAGAGGCGCCGGCAGCGTGTCGAACCGATCGCCGGCAGCGAGAGCGTTGCCTGAACAGGCGTCGCCGGCCGAGCGGCTCGCCCGCCTGATCGCTGCGAACGGCCCGGTGAGCGTGGCCCAGTACATGGCCGAGGCAAATGCGCATTACTATGCGACGCGCGACCCGTTCGGCCGCGGCGGCGACTTCGTCACCGCGCCCGAGATCAGCCAGATGTTCGGCGAACTGGTCGGGCTCTGGCTCGCCGATCTGTGGGTCCGCTCCGGCCGGCCCCGCGATGCGCATTATGTCGAGCTCGGGCCGGGCCGCGGCACCCTCGCCGCCGATGCGCTGCGGGCGATGAAGAAGGCCGGCCTCGCCCCGACGGTCGAACTCGTGGAAACCAGCCCCGTCCTGCGCGAGGCGCAGCGCGCGCGCGTGCCGCAGGCCCGCTGGCACGACTCCCTCGACGGCCTGCCCGCGGAAGGCCCGCTGCTGGTCGTCGCCAACGAATTCTTCGATGCCCTTCCGATCCGGCAGCTGGTGAAGACGGAGCACGGCTGGCACGAACGCATGGTTGCGCTGATCGAGGGCCGGTTCGCGCCGGCGGCAGGTCCGCTGCTCGGCGACAGCTTCATCCCCGCGCCGCTGCGGGCGGCCCCGGCCGGGGCGATCCTCGAAGCCTCCCCCGCCAGCTGCGCGATCGCACAGGAGCTGGGAGCGCGGATCGCCGCGCAGGGTGGCGCCGCGCTGATCGTGGATTATGGCCATGTGCGAAGCTCGGTCGGCGAGACGCTGCAGGCCGTTCGCGCGCACGACCATGCGGACCCCTGGGACGAGCCCGGCGAGCGCGACCTTACCGCCCACGTCGATTTCGAAGCATTCGCCGCGGCCGCTGCACAGCCCGGCGTCCGGATCCACGGTCCGGCCGAACAGGGGGAGTGGCTCCGCGCAATGGGAATCGATATGCGGGCGGCAGCGCTGGCCCGGGCCGCGCCGCACAGAGCCGAAGAGATCGAGCAAGCACGGTCCCGGCTCACGGATCCGGAGGAGATGGGAAGGCTGTTCAAGGTTCTGGCGATGGTGGGGAGCGGCTGGCCCGCTCCGGCGGCGCTGCCGTGACGGCCCGGTTCCGGATGGCGGGGCCGGACGACGCCCCCGCGCTCGCGGCGCTGGGCCGCCGCACCTTCATCGAGACCTTCGGTCACCTTTACAGCCGGGAGGATCTGGAGAGCTTCCTCACCACCCATGCCGAGGATGGATGGCGCCGCGAGCTGGGCTCCCCCGAATTTGCCGTGCGCATCGCCGAGGTGGACGGGGAAGCGATCACCTATGCCAAGATCGCGCCGCTCAAGCTGCCGGTCGAGACCCGACGGCCGGCGGTGGAACTGCGCCAGTTCTACATCGCCCGGCCCTGGCAGGGGAAAGGGCTGGCCCGGCCGATGATGGACTGGACGCTGGACGAAGCGCGTCGGCGCGGCGCCCGGGAAATCTATCTGTCGGTCTGGTCGGAAAACCACCGCGCCCGCCGGCTCTATGAAGGCTATGGCTTCCGTTTCGTCGCGCCTTATGCCTTCATGGTCGGAAACCAGGCCGACGAGGACCATATCCTCCGCCTGACGCTGGACGAGACTCCATGACGGTCGAAGTCATCCGCTCCACCCTGCTGGGCGAGCTGCCGCACGGCTTCCTCGGGCGGAAGGGCGGCGTGTCGCAGGGCGTGTGCGCGGGGCTCAACGTCGGGCTCGGCAGCGCGGACGATCGCGACGCCGTCCGTGCCAACCGCAGGCTGGCGCTGGATGCGGTGGCTCCAGGCGCGCAGCTCGTCACCCTGCATCAGGTCCATTCGGCCACGGCGCTGCCGGTCACCGCACCCTATCCGGACGACAACCGCCCGCATGCGGACGCGATGGTGACCGACCGCCCGGGGCTGGCCCTCGGCATCCTGACGGCGGACTGCACGCCCGTCCTCTTCTCCGAGCCGGAGGCGGGCGTGGTCGGCGCCGCCCATGCCGGCTGGCGCGGCGCCTTCCACGGCGTGCTCGAAGCGACGATCGAGGCGATGGAAAGTCTCGGCGCCCGACGGGATCGTATCCGCGCGGCGGTGGGGCCGACGATCGCCCGCCGATCCTATGAAGTGGACGACGGCTTCTTCGCGCGGATCACCGCGCAGGATCCCGAACAGGAACGCTTCTTCTCCCCCGGCCGGCCCGGCCATCACCAGTTCGACCTCGAAGGCTTCGTCGTCGCCAGGATCGCCGGCGCCGGGCTGCGGATGATCGAGGCGCTGGGGCTCGACACCTACACCGCCCCGGACCGGTTCTTCAGCTACCGCCGCGCGACCCATCGCGGCGAGCCGGACTATGGCCGCCAGATCTCGCTGATCGCGCTTCCCGAATAGCCGGCAGCGCCGCGTACCGGGCGAAATTCCTGGCGAATTCCTTGGATAGCTCCGGCGCTCGTGCGTTAGGGATGCAGCATTACCGAAATCTGCGCGAGCATCCGACATGACTGATGAAGTTGACCTGACCGGCACCACTCCGCGTCGCCGGCCCAAACCCGACGTACTCGAAATCGGCGGCAGGAAGCTGAAGCCGTCCACCCTGATGATGGGTCATGGCTATGATCCCGCCCTGTCGGAAGGATCGCTGAAGCCGCCGATCTTCCTCACCTCCACCTTCGTGTTCGAGAGCGCGGCGCAGGGAAAGCGCCATTTCGAGGGCGTCACCGGCAAGCGGCCCGGCGGTTCCGAAGGGCTCGTCTATTCACGGTTCAACGGCCCGAACCAGGAGATACTGGAGGACCGGCTGAGCCTGTGGGAGGATGCCGAGGATGCGCTCAGCTTCTCGAGCGGCATGTCGGCGATCGCGACGCTCCTGCTCACCTTCGTCCAGCCCGGCGACCTCATCGTCCATTCGGGTCCGCTCTATGCCGCGACGGAGACCCTGATCGGCCGCGTGCTCGGCCGTTTCGGCGTCCGCTGGCTGGACTTCCCGGCCGGGGCCACCCCGGAGGAGATCGAGTCGGTGATCGGCCAGGCGAAGCGGAAGGGGCGGGTCGCCCTCATCTATCTCGAAAGCCCGGCCAATCCGACAAATGCCCTAGTCGACATCGAGGCCGTGGCCGCCGTCCGCGACCGGCTGTTCGCGGAGGACGAGCGTCCGCCGGTCGCGATCGACAACACCTTCCTGGGTCCGCTCTGGCAGCAGCCGCTGCAGCACGGCGCCGACCTCACCGTCTATTCGCTGACCAAATATGCCGGCGGCCACAGCGATCTCGTCGCCGGCGGCGTGGTCGGCGCCAAGGCGTGGATCGATCCGATCCGGATGATGCGCAACACGATCGGCACCATCACCGATCCCCACTCCGCCTGGATGCTGCTGCGCAGTCTCGAGACGCTGGAACTGCGCATGACGCGCGCGGGCGAGAATGCGGCCAGGATCTGCGAGTGGCTGAAGGACCATCCCAAGGTCGAAGGCCTCGGCTACCTCGGCTTCCTGACGGAGGGCCGGCAGGCGGACATCTACCGGCGCCATTGCACCGGAGCGGGCTCGACCTTCTCGCTCTACCTCAAAGGCGGCGAGCACGAGTCCTTCGCCTTTCTCGACGCGCTGAAGATCGCCAATCTCGCGGTCAGCCTCGGCGGCACCGAAACGCTGGCAAGCGCACCGGCGGCGATGACCCATCTTTCGGTCCCCGAGGATCGCAAGAAAGCGCTGGGGATCACCGACAATCTGGTGCGCATTTCGATCGGCATCGAGGACGCGGAGGACCTGATCGCGGACTTCGACCAGGCACTGGCGGCAGTCTGAGGGACCTATCCCTTTTCGGCCTGCCTTGCCGGCCGCGCCTTCGACCGGCGGCGGCGCGGCCGCGCGTGCCAATCCAGCACCTCCCATCCCTCGGCCTCGGCGAGGCGGATGAGCCGATCGTGCGCATTGGCGGCGACCGGTTCGTCCGACCAGTGATGGACCGGCGCGTCCGACACATGGTCCGAATAGAAGCGGATATGCACCGCCTCGCGCGCCAGCCCTTCGCGTTCGAGCCAGGTCTCGATCGCGGCCAGCTTGGCTGGGCCGTAGACGTTGCTGCCTTCGATCTTCGCGACCACCCTGCCGTTGGTGTCGAGCCCGGTCTCGGTCGCGATCACATCGTCGAAGCCGAGTCTCCGGGCGATCGCCGCCGCATAGAGACGGTAGGAGGCGGTGGCCATCACCAGCCGCCGTCCGGCAGCACGATCGGCAGCGATGCTGGCGCGGGCGCCCGGCGTGATGTTGGTGGCGATCTGCCTGTCGGCAAAGCTCTCGACCACCTGCTCCAGCCGCTCCGGCGACACGCCGCGCCCGACCAGCAGACGATAGTTGATCTCCTTGAGGCGGCCGCGATCGATGAGCCCGGCCAGGTAGAGCAGCATCGACATGACGACGAGGGGTGCGAACAGCAGCCGCCAGGGGGCCAGCCGAAGCGCCGCATGGATCAGGAACGGAGTATAGGTCGCCCGCCGGGTGATGGTGCGGTCCATGTCGTAGATGGCGAGCGCTGTCTTCATGCCGTCCGGCAAGCACAGCTCGCCGCGCTTGTCCACATGCCTGCGCATCCCACGCCTGCGATCGGGCAAATTCGTGCTGCCGCGTGCGGCCATGCATCGCTCGCGCTTGCCCGCGGCCGCTTCTTGACGCAGTGTCCGGCCCGATGAGCGGGCCCGCGGACTTCACCCTGCGCCAGGAAGGCGACCAGAGCCTGCTGCATTTCAGCGGGGAACTGACCCTGCCCCAAATCGGAAGGATCTCCGAGCGGCTCGAGAAGGTCGAAGGCGAACAGCTGGTGATCGACCTGTCGGAAGTCGAGGCGATGGACACGGTCGGCGCCTGGCTGGTGCACCGGCTGGCCCGCGACAGGGGCGCGAGGATCGTCGGATCCAATGAGGATCAGGAGGCGCTGATCGAACAGGTCAGCCAGGCCGACAAGCCGGTCAAGATCCGCCCCGACCGCCTGCCGCCACTCTATCGCGTGCTCGCCGAAATGGGCGAATCCACCATCGTCGCGATGCAGACGCTGGCGGGCCTGATCGGATTCTTCGGCGCCCTCCTGATCTCCTGCTGGCATGTGATCACCCACCCAAGGCGCTTCCGCCTGAATGCCGTGATTCAGCGATTCGAGGTGGTCGGCGTGCATGCGCTGGGCATCATCGGACTGATGAGCTTCCTGGTCGGGATCGTCATCGCGCAGCAGGGCGCGGTGCAGCTGCGCCAGTTCGGCGCCGAAGTGTTCACGATCAACCTGATCGGGCGAAGCGCCATGCGCGAGCTCGGCGTGCTGATGACCGCGATCATGGTCGCGGGCCGTTCGGGTTCGGCCTTCGCCGCCCAGCTCGGATCGATGAAGCTCAACGAGGAAGTCGATGCGATGCGGATGATCGGCGTGTCGCCGATGGAGGCGCTGGTGCTTCCGCGCGCACTGGCGACCGTGCTGATGATGCCGGTTCTCGGCTTCTACGCCGCGATGATGGCCATCATCGGCGGCGGCATATTCTGCTGGATCTCGCTCGAGATCCCGCCGGTCACCTTCGTCCAGCGGATCCGCGAGGTCGTCCCGCTGACCGACCTGTGGCAGACCCTGATCAAGGCACCGGTATTCGGGCTGATCATTGCGCTCTCCGGCTGCTTCCAGGGCATGCAGGTCCGCGGCAATGCGGAAGAGGTCGGGCTGCGGACCACGGCCGCGGTGGTGCAGGCGATCTTCCTGGTGATCGTGCTCGACGCCTTCTTCGCCGTCTTCTTCACCGAGATCGGCTGGCCATGAGCGACGCAGAACCCATCATCCGGGTCCGCGGGCTGCGCAACAGCTTCGGCGATCAGGTCATCCACGAAAACCTCGAGCTCGACGTGCGGCGCGGCGAGATTCTCGGCGTGGTCGGAGGATCGGGCACCGGCAAGTCCGTGCTGATGCGGTCGATCATCGGCCTCCAGGAGCCCGACGAGGGCGACATCACCGTGTTCGGCGAGCAGATGATCGGCCGCGAGGAGGAAGAAGCGAAGCATATCCGCCGCCGGTGGGGCATTCTCTTCCAGAATTCGGCGCTCTTCTCGACGCTCACCGTGGCCGAGAACGTCCAGGTGCCGCTACGCGAATATTATCCGCAGCTCGACGAGACCTTGCTCGAGGAAATCGCCGCCTACAAGATCGTCATGGCCGGCCTCCCCTCCGACGCCGGCCCGAAATATCCGGCCGAGCTTTCCGGCGGCATGCGGAAGCGCGCAGGGATCGCGCGCGCCTTGTCGCTCGATCCCGAGCTGCTGTTTCTCGACGAGCCGACGGCGGGGCTCGACCCGATCGGCGCAGCCGCCTTCGACGAGCTGATCCTCGAGCTTCGCGATGCGCTCGGCCTCACCGTCTTCCTGATCACCCACGATCTCGACACGCTCTACGCCATCTGCGACCGCATCGCCGTGCTTGCGGACCGCAAGGTCATCGCCGTCGGAACGATCCCGGAACTATTGGCTTTGGACCACGAATGGATACAAGAATATTTCCGCGGACCCCGAGGCCGGGCCGCGGCGACAACCGCGAAGGCTGAAGGCGCTAGGGGCTGATGGAAACGCGTTCCAACCACATATTGGTCGGCGGGATCGTCCTGGCGCTCGTCGTTGCGCTGCTCGCCTTCATCATCTGGCTGAGCCAGGCGGGCGGACAGGCCAACAAGGAATATGACATCTTCTTCAACCAGGCGGTCGACGGGCTGAACCGCGGATCGGTCGTCTCCTTCTCCGGCGTGCCGGTCGGCCAGGTCGAATCCATCAACCTCGAACCGGAATCGCCCGAATTCGTGCGCGTCCGCATCGCGGTGCGCGAGGACACGCCGGTCCTGGTCGGAACCACCGCCACCATCGAGGGCGTCGGCTTCACCGGCGTCTCCCAGATCCAGCTCGACGGTGCGGTCAAAGGCGCGCCGCCGATCAGCGAGCCTGGCCCCTACGGCGTGCCCGTCATCCCGACCAAGCCGGGAGCGCTCGGCCAGCTGCTCAACAGCGCGCCGGAGCTGCTCGAGCGGGTCTCGACCCTGACCGCGCGTCTCACCGAATTGCTGTCCGACCGTAACCAGGCGTCGATCGCCGCTATCCTCGACAATGTCGAACGGATCAGCGCCTCGATCGCAGACCGCTCGCCCGAGATCGCGGCCGCACTCGCCGAGGCTCGGGTGGCGATCCGCGAAGCCGCCGAGGCAGCGGACAAGATCGGGCAGCTCGCCCAGACGACCGACCAGATGCTGACCGAGGATGGCCGGCCGCTGATCAACGACCTGAGAAAGACGGTCCAGGCTGCCGAGCGCAGCATGAACAATCTCGATTCCATGCTCGGTGAAGCCAGGCCCGGCGTCCAGGCGCTCACCAAGCAGACCATCCCCGAGGTCGGCCAACTGGTCCGCGATCTGCGCGAGACCACGGCGGCGCTGCGGTCGATCACCACCCGGATCGACCAGCAGGGCGCGACGTCGATCCTCGGTTCCCCGAAACTTCCCGAATATGAGTCCCGCAGATGAGACAGACCCGTTTGCTGCTGGCGCTCGGCGCCGCTTTCGCCCTCGCGGGCTGCCTGAGCTTCGGAAGCAAGCCGCCTGAACGGTTGATCACCCTGGTGCCCGACACCGCGCTGCCGGCGCAGACGAGCCGCACCGCGACGGCAGCCGAAGCGATCACCGTCGTCACGCCCACGGTGCCGCAGGAGCTGAATACCCTGCGCATCCCCGTCCGGACCGGCGGGACCGAGCTGGCCTATCTCAAGGACGTGCAATGGGTGGAGATGCCCGCCGCCCTGTTCGGCCGCCTCCTTTCGGAGACGATCGGCGCCGCCACCGGCCGCGTCGTCCTCGATCCCCGCCAGTTCGCGCTCGATCCCGGAATCCGGCTGGCGGGCTCGCTGCAGATGTTCGGGCTGGATGCGACCAGCATGGAAGTGGTCGCGGTGTACGACGCCGCGCTGGCGCGGGGCGAGAACAGGGTCGAAACCCGGCGGTTCGAGGCCCGCATCCCGGTGGCGCGGGACGATGCGGCCGCCGTCGGACCCGCGCTCAACCAGGCCGCCAACCGCATAGCGGCCGACGTCGCCGCCTGGGTCGGGCAATAGCCCCTGCTCCCGACTATTCGAGGCTCTTGGAGACCTGTTCGTAGACGTCCTTCGAAAGGCCGTCGGCGGCAAGGATGCGCTCCAGCTCCGCCTTCATCTTCGCGGCCCGGCTTCCCTCGAACCGGCGCCAGCGGCCGAGCGGGGGCACCAGGCGCGCGGCGACCTGCGGATTGAGTTTGTCGACCGCCAGGATCATGTCCCCGATGAAGCGATAGCCGTCGCCTGACGGGTGGTGGAAGGCGCGCTGATTCACGCCGAAGGCGCCGACGAGCGAGCGGACCCGATTGGGGTTGGCCAAAGTGAAGTCCGGATGCCGCGCCAGGGTCCGCACCGCCTCCAGCGTGTCGTCGCGGGTCGACAGCGCCTGCACCGTGAACCATTTGTCGATCACCAGCGGATTGGCCCGGTAACGCTGGTAGAAGGCCGCGAGCGCGGCCCCACGCTCCTTCGCATCGCTGTTGGCGAGGACGCCGAGCGCGCCCTGCCGGTCGGTCATATTGTCGGCCGTGTCGAACTGCCGCATCGCCAGGGCCGGCGCATCCGAGACTCCGCTCGCCTCCAGATAGCCGAGCGCCACCGTGCGCAGCCGCCGCGCGCCCTTCGCGGCCGGCGAATATTCGAACCGGTTGGCCGCGGAGCAGGTCCGGTACAGGGATCGCCACTGCGCCTCCAGCTCGGTCCCGAGCTCGACCCGCAGTGCCTCGCGGGCGGCATGGATGGCGTCGGGATCGACGACCGCCAGATGGTCGCCGACGAAGGATTCGCTCGGCAACAGCACGGCTTCGGCGATGAAGGCGGGATCCAGATCCTCGCTTTCCAGCGTGCGGCGCACCGCATCGACGACCGGCCCATGGTCCGCCTTCCCCGCAGTGATCGCCGCCACCATCGTATCCAGCATCAGCTGCTGCATGGCTTCGTAGCGGGCCACCGGATTGTCGTCCTGCGCCGACAGGAAGGCGAGATCCTCGACGCTGCGATCGGTCTGGATGACCACCGGGGCCGAGAAATCCCGGTTGATCGAGAGCACCGGGCGTTCGCCTATGCCTTCGAACAGGATCTCCTTCTCGTCGTCCTCCAGCAGCACGAGCTGATCGGCATATTTTTCCCCCGTAAGCTCCCCGAACAGGGCCAGCTTGAGCGGGATGGGCATCGGCTGCTTCCGGGCCTGACCGGGCGTCGGCGGCACCTCCTGCTCCAGCAGCAAATGCGCACGCCCGTCGCCGGGTGCATGCTTCAGACGGGCCTTCACCCGCGGCGTTCCGGCCTGCGAATACCAGAGCCGAAACCGGCCGAGGTCGACGCCGCTGGCATCCTCCATCGCCTTGACGAAATCCTCGCAGGTCGCCGCCTCGCCGTCGTGCCGCTCGAAATAAAGATCGGTCCCCGCCCGGAACTTATCCGGCCCGAGGATGGCGTGCATCATCCGGATCAGTTCGGCGCCCTTGTTGTAGACGGTCGCCGTATAGAAATTGGATATCTCGATATAGCTTTCGGGCCGGACCGGATGGGCGAGCGGCCCCGCATCCTCCTGGAACTGGGTCGCCCGGAGCGCGCGCACGTCCTCGATCCGCTTCACCGCGGGCGAACCCTGGTCGGCGGAAAATTGCTGGTCCCTGAAGACGGTGAAGCCTTCCTTCAGCGAAAGCTGGAACCAGTCCCGGCAGGTGACGCGATTGCCCGACCAGTTGTGGAAATATTCGTGGGCGACGACGGCGGCCACGGCGTCGTAGTCGGCATCCGTCGCCGTTTCCGGATCGGCGAGGATGTAGCGCGAATTGAAGATGTTGAGCCCCTTGTTCTCCATCGCGCCGAAGTTGAAGTCCGACACGGCGACGATGTTGAACACGTCCAGATCATATTCGCGGCCGTAGACCTTCTCATCCCAGGCCATCGCCGCCTTCAGCGACTGCATCGCATGATCGGTCCGCGGCAGATCCTCCGACCGGACCCAGATCCCGAGCTCGACCGTCTTGCCGCTGCGGGTGACGAAGCTGTCGCGGTTCGCCACCAGGTCGCCCGCGACCAGGGCGAAGAGATAGCAGGGCTTCGGGAAGGGATCGCGCCATTCGGCCCAGTGCCTGCCGCCGTCGAGCGTGCCGCGGGCCACCGGATCGCCGTTGGAAAGGAGCACCGGATAGAGTGCTGCATCGGCCCGCATCAGCACCCGGTAGCGGCTGAGCACGTCGGGGCGATCGGGAAAGAAGGTGATCCGCCGGAAGCCTTCCGCCTCGCATTGCGTGCAGAGGATCCCACCCGATTCGTAGACGCCCATCAGCTGGCTGTTGGCGGCCGGCGCGATGGCGACGACGCTTTCCACCGTCGCCCGCTCCCCGTCGATGGGGATCGTCAGCATGTCGTCCTGAAATTCGCCGTCGACCGGCCGACCGTCCACCGAGAGGCTCAACAGCTCCAGCGCCTCGCCGTTGAGGCGCAGCGGGCGATCGTGCTGCCCGTTCCGTTCGACCCGGAGCGACGCCTTCACCAGCGTGCGGTCCGCGGCGAGATCGAATTCCAGGTCGATGTCCGGCACCAGCCAGTCGGGCGGCCGGTAGTCCTCGCGGCGAATCGGGGCCGGCGGTGCGGCCAGGCTGTTCTGGGCATCGAGCATGGCCCCGGGCATGTACGCTCCGCGCCCTGACCGCGCAACGGTCAGCCGCCGACCCGGTCGTCCTTCGGCACCGGCCGGTCGGGCCGGAGCGCAATGAACAGGCCGGCCAGCGTCAAGAGCGCGCCGACCACGGCAAGCATCGACCAGACATAGCCCTCGAACAGGGTCGACAGCGTCATGGCGATGATCGGGATGAGCAGACTCGAATAAGCGGCCGGACCCGGCCCGACCGCCCGTATGACATGGAAGTAGAAGGTGAAGGCGAGGGCCGAAGCGACCAGCCCGAGATAGAGCAGCCCGGCGAGATAGACGAAATCCAGCTCGATGACCGGAGGACCCGAGAACAGCCAGGCCGCCGGGGCATTGATGACGACGCCGTACAGCATGGCCCAGGAGATCATCGCCGGCAGCGACCGCGTGCGCACCTGCTCCGCGGCCTGGACGACATTGGCGACTGAGGCCGACAGCACGGCGATCAGCGCGAGGCCGATGCCGGCAAGGACGTCGTGCGCGTCGCGGGGGCTCGCCCGCACTTCCTGCACGAACAGCAGGGCCGCCCCGGCCATCGCCACGATCGAACCGACCAGGAACCGGAGGCCGAACCGGTGGCCGAGGAAAAGCCGGGCGAAGAGGGAATTGGGAACCAGCAGCAGCGCGAAAATCACCGCCGTGAGCCCCGAGGTGATATATTGCTCGGACAGATAAACGAAATTGTAGTTGAGGCAGAACTGGGTGAAGCCGACCAGCGCGGCGAGCCAGTGGCCTTCGCGCCCGATGCGCAGCGATATGCCGCTCGCCGCGGTCACGACGAACATGGTCGCGGCGCCGATGGCGAATCGGTAGGTCACCGACCAGAGCGGCGGCACCGTGCCGAGCTGGCCGGTGATGACCAGCCAGGTCGACCCCCAGATCAGGGTGATGACGATGAAGGGGATGAGGACGCGGGGGTCGCGAAAGCTGCTCACAGGGCCTCGATCGCGGCGGCGAGGGCGGCGATTTCGTTTTCGGGCTGGTCCCAGCTGACGACGAACCGGGCCTCGCCCACGCCCCAGTCGTAGAAGTCGAACCCCCGGGCGCGCAGCGCCTCCGCCTCCGAGGGGGTGAGCCTCAGGAAGACCTCATTGGCTTCGACCGGATGGACCAGCCGGTCCCTGGCGGCAGCGGCGAGCCGGGCCGCACCGGCATTCGCCGCGCGCGCGTTGCGGAGCCACAGGTCGTCCTCCAGCATCGCCAGCAGCTGGGCGGCGAGATAGCGGCCCTTGGACAGCAGATGCCCGGCCCGCTTGCGCCGGTAGAGCGTCGCCTCGGCGAGAGTCCGGTCGAAGAAGACGAGGGCTTCGGCGGAAAGGCCGCCGTTCTTGACGAAGCCGAAGCTCAGCACGTCGGCACCGGCCCGCCAGGTGAGGTCGGCCGGCGCGCAGCCGAGGCTGGCTACGGCATTGGCGAACCGTGCCCCGTCGATATGGAGGCGAAGCCCCCGGCTGCGGCACAGCTCGCCCAGGGCCGCCGTCTCCGCAGGGCGATAGACGAGGCCATATTCGGTCGCATTGGTGATCGACAGCGCCGCCGGCCGGGTCTGATGAACGTCGTTCCGGACGGTCGCCAGCACGGCCTCGACGTCGGACGGGCACAGCTTCGCCCCCTCCCCTTCCGCCAGCAGCAGCTTGGCGCCATGGGTATAGAATTCCGGAGCCCCGCATTCGTCGTTCTGGATATGCGCCTCGCGATGGCAGACGATGCTGCCGAACGGCGGGCATAGCGCAGCGAGTGCGAGCGCATTGGCCGCCGTTCCGGTCGAGACCCACAGCACCGCGACATCGGTTTCGAACAGGGCCGAGAAGGCCCCGTCGAGCGCCTGGCTGAGGCGGTCCCCGTCATAGGCGGTGTCGACCCGGTTGGCCCGCGCGAGGGCGTCCAGGACCTGGGAGCTGACCGAGGCCGCATTGTCGGAAAAGAAGCGCATGGCGCGCTCCTGCGTCGGATCGGCGGCAGCGTCAATCCAGCGTCAGGCCACCGCCGCGGCAGCCCTGCGGATGCCCAGCACCCGGCGCCCCGCCGACGCGCGCATGGGCCTGGGCACGAGCGCGACCGCTCCGGCCGTGGGACCGGTCAGGCGGGGCGCTTCGTCCAGGCCCCGGCCCAGCGGGCATAGGCCGCGCGCTGCTCGTCCTCCAGCGGTCGCTCGCGAAATTCGGCGGACCGGGTCACGCGCAGCCCTTCGGTGCCGAACAGCTGCTGCCGGCGGATCCAGCCCGCCAGCTCTTCCGCCGTCAGCTTGTAGAGGCGGCACGCTTCCTCCGCGGTCAGCAGGCCGGCACGGACGGCGCCGACCACCTGCGCCTTCTGCCGCGGTCGCCAACGGACGATCGAGACCGGGGGAACGCTTTCGAGGTCCAGCAGGGCTTCCCGTTCGGAAACCGAGTCAGCCTGGGAGTCTTCGTCAATCATAAAGGGCCTCGCGCAGCCAGCCCCCCACCCGCAAGGCCATCCTCGGCCTCGAAAGCTAACGAAATTTCACCAAATATGGTTAATCGGACGAAACGATTGGGGAGCTCGGCGGGCGCGGCCATCGGCGGCGGGACCCATCTGACGGACGGCCGGTTCCGGAAGGCATGGAAGCGGACGCCCGATTGCTGTAGGTAACGAACCGCATCGGCGGGCGAGAGCAGGGGCGACTGGTCCGATTTTTCAGAGCCGGAGGCGCGTGTGAAGCAAGAGCCAATGCGGACGCAATTCCCGATCATGCAGGATCTGATGCTCGCCTGGGAGCTGCCTGCCCTGCTGGTCTGCGACTGGTGGAGCACGGCCCTGCAAAGCTTCTGCTACAGCTGCCACCCGGCCCATCCCGCCGGTTCTCACGAGGACGAGGGCCAGCTGGTGGTCCCCGAGCCGATCGAAGAGGAAGGCGAGCACGCCCTCTTCGCCTAAGATCCGGCGGAGGCCTCGGCCTGGTCCACCGGCGCCGTGCGTCGGTTGCCGGCAAGCGCCGATCCGGACTCCTGCCAGCCGCCGCCCAGCGCCCGGAACAGGTCGATCTGCGCGGCGACGGTGCGGCTGCGGGCCGACACCAGATCGGCATTGACGTCGGCATAGGTGCGCTCGGCGTCGAGGACTTCGAGGAAGTCGATCACGCCTTCCCGCTGCCTGGCCCGGGTGATGGACACCGCCCGCTCGGCCTGTTCGAGGGCGCTGCGCAGGGCGGCTTCCTCCCGGAGGGCATTGGCATAAACGGTCAGCGCCGTCTCGGTTTCCCGAAGCGCGGTGAGGACGGTGCCGTCGAACTCGGCCAAGGCTTCGCGCGAGGCCGCCTCGGCACCCTCGATCCGGGCCCGCGCCGCTTCCTGGTTGGGGAAGTTCCACGTCAGCAGCGGCCCGATCAGCCAGGTGAGCGGACCCGAGCCGAACAGGTTTCCGAATCCGCTGCCGCTGGATCCGAATGTGCCGCCGAGGCTGATCTGCGGGTAGAGCGCCGCCGTTTCGACACCGATGCGGGCGGTCGCCGCCGCGAGACGCCGCTCGGCGGCGCGTATGTCCGGACGACGGGCCAGCAGCGAGGCGCCGTCGCCGACCGGGATCGGCTGGTCCAGTTCAAGGATGCTGTCGCGGTCGCCGGCGATCGGCGGCAGGTCGCGCGGGGCGCGGCCGGTGAGGGTGGCGAGCCTGAACAGCGCGCTCTCCCGCTCGGCCATCAGCGGCGGCACGAGGGCACGCCGCTGGTCGCGCAGCGCCGAAATGCGGGCAACGTCGAGGCGGTTGGCACGGCCGGCCTCGAACCTCTTCTCCGTCAGCCGGACCGATGCGTCGAGGAGGCCGACGACCCGTTCGGCGACGGCGATGCGCTCGGCTGCCGCCGCTGCATCCGCATAGGCGCGCGTGGTTTCGGCGACGACCGCGACACGCACCGCTTCGGCATCGGCGGCGGCCGCGGCGGTGTCGCCTCGGGCCGCCTCGATGTTGCGCCGGACGCGGCCGAACAGGTCGACCTCATAGGCGATGCTGAGTCCGGTCTCGACCGACCAGCGCTCCCGATTCTGCTCGCCGGCCGTCGCCGGCGAGCGGCCGTAGACGGGATTGGCGTCGAGCGCAGTCTGCGGAAGGCGATCGCTCCGCGCTTCGCGCAGCCTTGCCCGCACCTGGTCGAGCCGGGCGATGGCGGCGCGCAAGTCGGTGTTGTGGGCGAGCGCGTCGCGGACAAGGCCGTCGAGCACCGGATCGTCGTAGAGCTGCCACCAGGTCTCGACCGCCGGCTGCGCGGTCACCTGAGGCCCGTTTGCTCCGAGAAACGGTGCCTGCGCGGCGGGGGTGGCGGCAGGCGGCGCATAGTCCGGACCGACGGTGCATGCGGCAAGCGTCGCAAGCCCCGCCATGCTGAGAAGAAGCTGCTTCATCGAAAGGCTCCTATTCGGCGGGTTGCAGGGTGGGCAGCATCGGCGGACGACGCCGAAACCGGGCGATCCGCTCGCCGAGCGAGCGGCACACGACATAGAAGACCGGCGTGAACAGCAGGCCGAAGCCGGTGACGCCGATCATCCCGAAGAAGACGGCGGTGCCGAGTGCCTGGCGCAGTTCGGCCCCCGGACCTTCGGCGATCACCAGCGGCAGGCTGCCGAGGATGAAGGCGAAGCTGGTCATCAGGATCGGACGCAGCCGGTCCCGCGCCGCCCGCACCGCCGCATCGACCATGCCGAGGCCCTCGTCTTCGGCCTGGCGCGCGAACTCGACGATCAGGATCGCATTCTTGGCCGCAAGCGCGATGAGCACGATCAGGCCGATCTGCGTCAGCACATTATTGTCCATGCCGCGCAAATTGACCCCGGCCATCGCCGCGAGCAGGCACATCGGCACGATCAGGATGATCGCCAGCGGCAGCACCAGGCTTTCATATTGGGCGGCCAGCACAAGGAAGACGAACAGCACCGCCAATGCGAACACCAGCCCCGCCGTATTGCCGGCCACACGCTGCTGATAGGCGATTTCCGTCCACTCGTAGGTGAAGCCGCGCGGCAGCGTCTCCGCCGCCAGCTTCTCCATCGTCGTCAGCGATGCTCCGGTCGAATAGCCGGGTGCCGTATCGCCATCGACCTCGACCGCGGGCGCCAGATTGTAGCGGACCACCCGATAGGGACCGGTGCGGTCCTGGAAGGTCGCGACCGAACCGAGCGGCACCATCGCGCCCGAATCCGAGCGGGTCTTCAGATTGGCGATATCGGCCGGCGTGTCGCGGAACGGCGCATCGGCCTGCGCGGTTACCCGATAGGTGCGGCCGAGCAGGTTGAAGTCGTTGACGAAGGCCGATCCGAGATAGACCTGGAGCGCTTCGAACACCCGCTCCGGCGGCACGCCGATCAGCTCGGCCTTGCTGCGGTCGATGTCGGCATAGACGCGGGGCGTCGCCGTGTTGAACAGGGTGTAGACGCCAAGCAGGCCCGGGGTCTGGTTCGCCTTGGCGATCACCGCCTGGCTCGCCTCGGCCAGGGCCTGATAGCCGCGGCCGTCGCGATCCTCGATCATCATCCGGTAGCCGCCGTTCGATCCGATGCCGCGGATCACCGGCGGCCGCACCACCAGCAGCCGCGCCTCGTTGACGTCGGCGGTGGCGGCGCGCGCCTCGTCCATCAGCCTGTCGAGGGTCAGCCCCTGGGGATCGCGCTCCTCGAAATCGTCGAGCACGAAATAGGCGGCGGCTGCATTGGGCGCCATCGTCTGGGACGCGCCGTCGAAGCCGGACAGCATCACCGACCCCTTGATGCCCTCGATCGGCAGGATACGCGAGGCGACCTTGCGCATCACCGCGTCGGTCCGCTCGATCGAGGAGCCGGGGGGAAGCTGGATGACGGTGAGGAAATAGCCCTGGTCCTGCGCCGGGACGAAGCCGACCGGCGTCGCCCAGAACAGGGCCCCGGTGAGCCCGATCAGACCGACATAGAAGCCCATCATCCGGCGCGGACGCTGGACGAGGCGACGGGTCAGCCGGCCGTAGCTTTCGCTGATCGACTGGAAGGCGCGGTTGAACCGATCCCCTGCCTGATCGAGGAAGCGCTGCCAGCGCGGCTGGGCGTCCGTCGGCTCGCTCGGCCGCAGCAGGATCGCGGAAAGCGCCGGCGACAGCGTGAGCGACACGATCAGCGAGATGACCGTGGCGGTCGAGATGGTGACCGCGAACTGCTGGTAGAAGGCGCCGGACAGGCCCGAGAGGAACAGGGTCGGAAGGAAGACGGCGCACAGAACAAGCACGATCGCGACCAGCGCGGTCGACACTTCGTCCATCGACGTTCGGGCCGCCTCGAGCGCCGACTGGCCCTTCTCCAGGTTCCGTTCGACATTTTCGACCACGACGATCGCGTCGTCGACGACGATGCCGATCGCCAGCACCAGCCCGAACAGCGACAGGTTGTTGAGCGAATAGCCGACCATCGCCAGCACCGCGAAGGTGCCGATCAGCGACACCGGAATGGCGATGATCGGGATGATCGCCGCCCGCCACTTCTGCAGGAAGACGATGATGACCAGCACCACCAGCACCATCGCCTCGAACAGGGTGACGACGACGGCGTCGATCGACTTCTGGATGAATTCGGTGGGGTTGTAGACGATCCGATATTCGAGCCCGTCGGGGAAGGACCTGGAGATCGACTCGATCTCGTCGCGCACCGCCTGGGCGGCGGCGAGCGCATTGGATCCCGGCTCCTGATAGACCGGGATGAGCACCGAATCCTCGTTGTTGAGATAGGTGTTGGTGCCATAGTCCTCGGCGCCGAGCTCGACGCGCGCGACGTCGGACACGCGCACCTGCCGCCCTTGCGCATCGGTGCGGATGATGACGTTGGCGAATTGTTCGGGACGGACGAAGCGGCCCTGGGTCTCGACGTTCAGCTGGAAGGCGTTGCCCGAAGCTTCGGGCGGTTCGCCGAGCGCGCCCGACGCCACCTGGACGTTCTGCGCCCGAAGCGCCGAGACGATGTCGCCGGCGGTGAGGCCGAGCGCGGCGGCGCGGCCTGGATCGATCCAGACGCGCATGCTGTAGTTGCGGGCGCCGAAGAGGTCGACGTTGCCGACCCCGTCCAGCCGGCTCAGCCGGTCGCGTATGTGGGTCAGCGCATAGTTGGACATGTAGTTGCGGTCGAAGGTGCCGTCCGGCGAGACGAGATTGATCACCAGCAGGAAGTCGGGCGTGGTCTTGCGCGTCACCACGCCGAGGCGCTGCACTTCCTCGGGAAGCCGCGGCAGCGCCACGGCGACCCGGTTCTGGACCAGCACCTGGGCGGTATCGAGGTCGGTGCCCGGCTTGAAGGTGACGGTGATGGTGGTGCGTCCGTTGCCGGTCGATTGCGACGACAGATAGAGCATGTCGTCGACGCCGTTGATCTCCTGCTCGATCGGTGCGGCCACGGTTTCCGCAAGGGTTTCGGCCGAGGCGCCGGGATAGGTGGCAGTGACCGTCACCGTCGGCGGCACGATCTCGGGATATTGGGAGACCGGCAGCGCGAAATAGGCGATGCCGCCGATCACGGTGATCAGCACGGCGATCACCGCCGCGAAGATCGGCCTATCGATGAAGAAGCGAGAGAGCCGCATGGAAGATCCTTGCGTCTGGAGAAATATCTAGCGGGCGAAGGTCGCGTCGCCGGCGGGAGGGAGTGAAACCGCCGGCGACGCGTTGGGCACGGCTCGCGCCGTAATCCGTCCGGGCTTCGCCTGAACCTTGCTTCCGGGCATCGCGGACATCAGGCCGCTGATGACGATGCGATCGGCGGGGCCGATGCCGGAGCGGATGACCCGCAGCCCGTTGACCAGCGGGCCGATCTCGACCGGCCGGGCGACGACCTGGCCGCCGGCATCGACCACGAGGACGAGCTTGCGCGCCTGGTCGGTCTGGACCGCTTCGTCCGGGACGAGCAGCGCCCGCGCATCCCCGCCGCTCGACAGCCGCATGTTGCCGAACATGCCCGGTGTCAGGAAATAGTCCGGGTTCGACAGGATCGCGCGGCCGCGGATGGTGCCGGACCCGGGATCGAGGCCATTGTCGGTGAAGTCGAGCCGGCCCTTCCAGCGATAGTCGCTTTCGTCCTGCAGCCGTATCTCGACCGAAACCTGGCCGTCCTGCCGGTCGCGGCCACGAAGCGTCTTGAGGTAGAGCGCCTCGGACGCATCGAAGACGAAATAGATCGGGTCGAGCGCGTTGATGGTGGTCAGCAGGGTCGCCGAACTGCCTTCGCCGCCGGCCACCAGATTGCCCGGATCGACGCGGCGATCCGACGCGCGGCCCGCGATCGGGGCGCGCACCTGGGTGAATTCGACGTCGAGCGCGCGGGCACGAACCCGCGCCTCGGCGGCCGCCAGCGCCGCCTGGGCGGACTGGACGCGCGCCTTCAGCGCATCGACCTCGCCGGCCGAAACCGCCTCGTCGTCGATCAGCCGCGTCGCACGGGAAAGATCCGAGCGGGCAAGCGCCAGAGCCGAGCGGGCGCTCGCGACGTCGGCCCGCGCCTCGGCGAGCGCAGCCGCGAAGGGCCGCTGGTCGATAGTGTACAGCAGCTGGCCGGCGCGGACATAATCGCCGTCGCGGAAATGGACGCCGGTGACCTGGCCCGACACCCGCGGGCGGATCTCGACCGAACGGCTTGGCGCGAAGCGACCGACATAATCGTCCCATTCGGTGACGTCGCGCACCAGCGGCGTGGCCACGGTCACCGTGGGCGGCGGCGGGGCCGCAGGGGCTTCGGGAGTGGCCGCGAGACGCGCGGTGACGCCGCCGGCGAGCAGCAGAGGGACCAGCAGCAGGCCGCCGCGCTGCCAGCGCCCCATGGATCGGATACGGCGGTGGAGGCCGCGGGCGCGATCGGCCGCGGGCTCGATGTGCGAGAGCATGTTCATGCTGCGCTCCGGCGCGGATTGGACTGGCGGGTAATGGCGATCAGGGCGTCGTACTGGGCGCGGCTGAATTCCTTGAGGAAACCGCGGACTTCGTCCCTGGGCAGGGTGGCGTTCGGCTGCCATGCCAGCACCGCGAACCGGCGCAGGCGCTCGAGCCTTTCGTCGGCGAGGCGCGAGACGGCGCCGAGGCCGAACAGGCTGCGCATCGCCCGGGTGAGCCGCCCGGGTTCGACCAGGCTGCTGGGCCGGTCCTTCCGGGCGAGCCCGATCACCAGCCATTCGAGCGGACTGAACAGGCCCTGCTGCGAGCGGGTCGCGCCGGCGGCCGGACCCGCGGGCGCAGCTTCGGAGAAGTTCACATAGGCCATCTGATGTCTCCCTTTTTGCAGGCACGCACCTTCCCCGTTCGCAGCCGCGCAGGCGGCCCCGATGCGACGGGCATGGATGCGTCCGGACTGCGCGGTCCGGCACGAAGCCGGCCACGATCGCAGTCGATCATGCCTTGATATGTTCGGGATTCATGTCCGGTCCGACCGGGCCGGCATCGATCCCTATTGTCATGTCTGGTGCGGCTGCCGGGAAGTGGGGCGAAGCGCCCGTCCCGAAGTCAGCCTGTCAGGGGCCTCGGACCTGTCCTTCGGCCCGAACGGTCAACAGAAACGGATGTTCATGGGCGCCTCCCGAATCGGAGAGGCCGAATCGCACGGCCTGCCTTCAGTACCGAGCGGTATATAAGTCGGAGGTTAACGGCGTCAATTGCTTTTTTGTACCGACCGGTAAATTTTCGTCATCTGGTCGGCCAGACCGCCAGAGTCGTGTCGACGATCCGCTTGAGCTGCTCGGGAGAAGCGCCTCCGGCGGCCTGCACGGTCACGCCCTGGATGATGGTGGCCAGATAGACGGTCAGCGCCTCCGGTTCGACGCCCTCCGGCAGATCGCCTTCGTCCTTGGCACGGCGAAACCGATCGAGCAGCGCCTTCTGCACCGACCTGCGGCGCAGATTGACTTCCTCGCGGATGCTTTCGGCCTCGACGCCACAGGCGAGCGAGCTGATGACGTTGAGGCAGCCCTTGGGATCGCCCGTGCAGGTCTGCATGTCATAGACGCCCGTCAGCAGCCGTTCGGCGACGGCCCTGGCCGTCGGGGCTTCGAGTGCGGAGCGCACGAAGGCGAGCTTTTCCCGCTCGTAGAGGTCCAGCGCCTTGCGGAACAGCGCCTCCTTGTTGCCGAAGGCCGCGTAGAGGCTGGGCTTGGTGATGCCCATCTCCTCGGTGAGCTCGGCCATGGACGCCCCTTCATAGCCGCGCCGCCAGAAGACGCGCAGCGCGGCCGCAAGCGCCGATTCCACGCAGAATTCGCGCGGGCGACCCTTCGCCGGAACGGTTGCGAGCTTTTCCATACCGAGCGGTATATAGTGGACCGCGAAGGAAAGGTCCAGATCGGTCCAGGCGCCCGTCCGGGCTCCGCGACCGAATCAGAAAGTGGTGCTGCCGGTGAGGATTGAACTCACGACCTCAGCCTTACCAAGGATGCGCTCTACCACTGAGCTACGGCAGCATCGCCACTTGCGCCCAACATGGGGGCGCCACGGTCGCGGCGCTATGGGCAATGGGCCGCGGGCTTGTCAAGGCGGCTTGCGGTGCGAGGAGTCGCGGACGTAGTCACGGCGCATGTCCGGGGACGACGACAGGAAGAAGCGACTGGCCGAAGCGCTGCGCGCCAATCTGCGCCGTCGCAAGGCGCAGGCGCGCGACGCCAGGGACGGCGAAACGGAGCAGAAGCCCGAGAAGCAGGGCAGGCCCTAGGGCCGCGCCTGCGGCGTGGAAGAACGCGCCAGGAGCGCCAGCCCCACCATCACCGCCGCCTTCGCGAGCGGGCGGATCATTGGGAGGGCAGCGGCCGGCATGCCTCCTCCAGCCACGCCAGCACCTCGCCCTCGACGAAGCTGGCCACCACGTCGCGCACGCGGGCATGATAGGCGTCGATCCAGCCGCGCTCCTCGTCGGTCAGCATGGCGACGTCGATCAGATTGCGGTCGATCGGCGCGAAGGTGAGCGTTTCGAATCCGAGCATCTTCTTCTCGGCGCCCGGTATGTCGCGCGATTCGACCAGCACCAGATTCTCGATGCGGATCCCATATTCGCCGGTCTTGTAATAGCCGGGCTCGTTCGAACAGATCATGCCGGGCTGGAGCGGTTCGTCGCCGCCGCCGAAGGTCGCGATTCGCTGCGGCCCCTCGTGCACGGCGAGATAGCTGCCGACGCCGTGGCCGGTGCCGTGGGCATAATCGAGCCCCGCCTGCCACAGGAACTGGCGCGCCAGCACGTCGAGCTGGTTGCCGCGGGTGCCCTGCGGGAAGACCGCGCGGGCGAGCGCGATATGGCCCTTCAGCACCCGGGTGAAGCGATCGCGCATCTCGGCCGTCGGCGTGCCGATCGCCACCGTCCGGGTGATGTCTGTGGTGCCGTCCGGATACTGACCGCCCGAATCGACCAGATAGAGACTGCCGGAATCGAGCGGCCGGTTGGTTTCCTCGGTCACGCGATAGTGGACGATCGCGCCGTTCGGCCCCGCTCCCGAAATGGTGTCGAAGCTGAGATCACGCAGGTCGCCGCCTTCGCGCCGGAACTGCTCGAGCCGGGCCGCGGCCGCCAGCTCGTCGACACCGCCCTTCGGCGCCTCGACCGACAGCCAGTGGAGGAAGCGGACCACGGCGGCGCCGTCGCGGGCCTGGGCGGAGCGATGGCCGGCGATCTCCACCTCGTTCTTGATCGCCTTGGGAAGCACGGCCGGATCCCGCTTCTCGAGGATCTGTGCACCGCCGGCTTCGAGCGCGTCGAAGATGGCCGCAACCGCGCGCTCCGGATCGACGAGGATCGTCTTGCCGCCGAGCGACTTCAGATGGGATTCGAATTCCGAGCGCTCGTGGACCCGGACGCCGTTGCCGAGATGCTGGCGCACCTCCGGGCTGAGTTTCTCCGAATCGACGAACAGGTCGGCGGTGCCGTCCCGCCCGACCAGTGCGAACGCCAGGGCCACCGGCGTATGCTCGACGTCGCGGCCGCGCACGTTGAGGGTCCAGGCGATCGAATCGAGCGCCGACAATACCGCCGCATCCGCCCCTTCGAGCCGCAGCCCGTCGGCCATCTCCTGCCGCTTTTCGGCGGAGGATTTTCCGGCATGTTCGATCGGATGGACGACGAGCCGGGCCCGCGACGGCTCCGGCCGGTCCTCCCAGACCGAATCGATCGGGTTGCGCGCCACCGGCACCAACTCGGCCCCGGTCTTTTCGAGCGCGGCGCGCGCCTTCCTGACCCATTCGCGGGTGTGGAGCCATGGATCGTAGCCGATCCGACCGCCCTGCGGCGCATGCTGCCGCAGCCAGTCGGCGACGCTGGTTTCGGGCACCGAGTGGAAGCTCCAGTGGGCGCCGTCCACCTGGCTCCGTACCTGGAGCGTATAGCGGCCGTCGGTGAAGATCGCTGCTTCCTCCGGCAGCACGACGGCGGTGCCGGCCGATCCCCGGAAGCCGGTGAGCCAGGCGAGCCGCTGCGCATAGCTGCCGACATATTCGCTCATATGCTCGTCGGTGAGCGGCACGACGAAGCCGTCGAGCCGGTCCCGTTTCAACTGCTCGCGCAGGGCCGCGAGGCGCGCTTCATAGGTCGACATGGCAAATTCCCGGCTGCAAAGACGTCGCAAATAGCCGAGCGATCCCAGTATCGAAAGAGACCATGACGTCCCTCCCGCCCCCGCCCCGCGCCGAACAGCGCCCCTACAGCTACGAACGCCATGGCCAGCGGATCGAGGATCCGTGGCACTGGCTGCGCGACCCGGCCTATCCCGAGGTCAAGGACGAGGAGGTGCTTGCCTATCTCGAGGCCGAAAATCGCTATTTCGAGCAGGCGATGGCGCCGCACCAGGCGCTGATCGACACCCTGTTCGAGGAGATCAAGGGCCGCATCAAGGACGACGAATCGAGCGTTCCCGTCCGCGACGGCGCCTATTTCTACTGGTGGGCCTTCCGGCCCGGCGCCGAATATCGCAGCTGGTACCGGCGCCCGGTGGAGGGCGGCGAGGAGCAGTTGATCTTCGACGAGCCGGCCGAGGCCGAGGGCAAGACCTATTTCCAACTCGGGGCGCTGGAGGTCAGCCCGGACGGGCGCCTCGCCGCCATCCTGGTCGACGACGAGGGATCGGAACGGTTCAAGCTGAGGATCCGCGATCTCGCCACCGGCAGGGACGTCGAGACGGTCACCGAGGTCGGGATCGGGAGCCCGGTCTGGACGTCCGACAGCCGCGGGATCGTCTACACCGAGGTCAACGAGCATTGGCGCAGCTATCGCGCGCAGCTCCACCGCCTCGGCCGCCCGCCCGCGGAGGCGGTCACCCTCTACGAGGAGAAGGAGGATATCGGCTTTTCGGTCGGCGTCGGGCGGTCGCATGACCGCAGCCTGATCTTCATCGCGACCGGCGACAACATGACCAGCGAGGTGCGGTTCGTTCCCGCCGATGCGCCCGATTCCGAACTCCGGCTGATCGCGCCGCGGCTGAAAGACCGTCACTATGAGGTCGATTCCAGCCACGGGCGGCTGTGGATCCTGACCAATGACGAGCATGTCAATTTCCGCCTGGCCGAGGCGGACGTCGGCGATCCCGCCACCTGGAAGACGGTCATCTCCGGATCCGACCGGGTCTATCTGCGCGGCGTCACCGCCTTTCGCGATCATCTCGCGATCACCCAGCGGGTGGACGGGCTCGATCAGCTGGTGCTGCGCGGCTACGACGGACGCGAGCAGCGCGTGCCGTTCGAGGAGGCGGCCTACAGCGCCGGCTTCGGCGCCAATCCGGAATTCGCCCCCGCCGCCTATCGCATCGGCTATTCGTCGATGGTCACGCCGGCCACGGTCTATGATTATCATCCCGGGGAGAACCGGCTGGAGACCCTGAAGGTCACCGAGATCCCCTCCGGCTACGACCCCGACCGATATGCGACCGAGCGGCTGACGATCACGGCCCGCGACGGTGCGAAGGTCCCGGTTTCGGTCGTCTACCGCCGCGATTTCCGCAAGGACGGTTCGGGCAAGCTCTTCCTCTATGGCTACGGCGCCTATGGCCATGCGATCCCGCCGAGCTTCTCGGTCTACCGGCTGAGCCTGGTCGACCGCGGCTTCGCTTATGCCATCGCCCATATCCGCGGCGGCGACGACCTCGGCTATGGCTGGTACCTGGACGGAAAGCTGGAGAAGCGCACCAACACGTTCAACGACTTCGTCGATGTGGCGAAAGGGATGATCGAGGCCGGATTTGCAAGGCCGGGAGCGATCGCGATCCGCGGCGGATCCGCCGGCGGCGAGCTGATGGGTGCGGTGGTCAACAGCAATCCGGAACTGTGGGGCGCCGTCGTCGCCGACGTGCCCTTCGTGGACGTGCTCAACACCATGCTCGACGACAGCCTGCCGCTGACGCCCGGCGAATGGCCCGAATGGGGCAATCCGATCACCGACCCGAAGGCGTTCGAGACGATCCGCAGCTACAGCCCCTATGACAATGTCCGGCCCCAGGCTTTTCCGCCGATGCTGATCACCGGCGGCCTGCACGATCCGCGAGTCACCTACTGGGAGCCCGCCAAATGGGCAGCGAAGCTGCGCGCGACCCGCACCGACGACAATCTGCTCCTGCTCAAGATCAACATGGGAGCCGGCCATGGCGGCAAGTCGGGCCGCTGGGAGAGCGTGCGCGAGGAGGCCGAGGCCTATGCCTTCGTGCTGGCGGTGATGGGGGCCGCTTGAGCCGCTTCGAAACCCGCATCACCGCAGCCGTCGAAGACATCGACGAGCTGGGGCACGTCAACAATGCCGTCTGGGTCCGGTGGATCCAGGATGTGGCGACGGCGCACTGGCATGCCGAGGCGGATCCGGCCCATAGCGAGAACTATCTGTGGGTCGTGACCCGGCACGAGATCGACTATCTGCGCGCCGTCGGGCCGGGAGAGACTGTCACCGCCCGCACCTGGGTGGCCGATGCGCCGAGGGGCGCGCGCTTCGACCGCCATGTCGAGTTCGTCGGCGAGGACGGCCGGCCACGGGTGCGGGCCCGCACCACCTGGGCGATCATCGACCGATCGACCGGGCGGCCCATCCGGGTTCCGCAGGATATCGTCGATCGCTTCGCGGGCTGAACCGTACGCGCGCTGCGGCGTGGAAATTTGACTTGGCGCCGCAAAACACTAGCTTCGTGTAGATGTCAGTTCGCGCGGCACATCTTCTTCTGCGATCGGGTCAGCTTCCCGCACGCATCTGACCCGGACCCGGCCGTCATTCGCCGGGTACCGGGTCCTGCCGCGCATCCCCTTCATCCGGCGAGCCGAAACCTCTCCGGCACACGCACGTCAAAATTGCATTGGAAGCTTCCATGACCGTCATGAACAAGACCGTGGACGAGACGGCCGCACGCCCCCCGATCGTCCTCATAGACGAAGAGGCCGACCTCCTCGCCGACCTGGCGGTCGGCCTCGAGCGCAGCGTCCCCGAGCTGGCGCAGCGGCTGCTGACCGAAATCGATCGCGCCCAGATCGTCGCCGAGCATGAACTGCCCGCGTCCACCGTCCGCCTGGGATCCGAGGTCGAATTCGCCAGCGATTCGACCGGCCGGACGCATATGGTGAAGCTGGTGCTGCCCAATCAGGCGGATCCCTCCCAGGGCGCCATCTCCGTCCTGTCGCCGGCCGGCGTGGCGCTTATCGGCCTGTCTCCGGGCCAGAGCATCGAATGGCCCGACTCGCAGGGCAAGGAACGTGCGCTGCGAGTCGTTGCGGTGCGCAAACCCGCTTGAGGAATCCGGTTGCGGCTCGGCGCCCGGTCAGCCGCGGGTTCGTTCCCGCGGACGGTGGATCGCGCCGATGACCGCCCAGAACAGATCGCACCAGCTCGCGGCCACGTCGGCCGGGAAAGCGAGGCCGCGCGGGTCCTTCAGATAGGTCGCGAGCGCATCGGCGAAACGCGAATAATGACGTCCGGTGATGCCCAGCGCGTCATGCTCGGCGGCGGCGGCGGGACTGCCGAGCCGGGAACGCTCGAGGATCATCCGGCCGTGCCTGACGAGGAGATCGAACAGGAATGCGGCGACCAGTTCCGACTGGCCGAACACCTCATCCTCGTCCACCCCCCGAAGGCTGTGTTCCATCGCGGAAACGACATCCTCCCTGCGCGCTTCCATGATCGGCAGGGAAATGGCGATCTTCTGGCGCCGCTCGCCAGACATGATCGACGACATCACTGTCTCCCGGACTGGTCCGAATGGCGGAACCCGCGAAAGCGTGGCGCGATCGTCTGCCAGAAAGGCCCGCTTCCCTCACGGCTCCCGCACCCCCGCAGCGAGGATCAGGGCCCGGTCGGCAGACGGGTAGCGAATGCCTGCGATCATGCGGAGCAGGAAACGGCCTTCGCCCATGGCGGCAGGATAAGCGCCGGCTATCGGCCGCTCAAGACGGTGGCGCCGGAATCGGGCCCCGCCGGCTGAGCCCGGGCGGCGGTGTGCCGGAGCACGACCTGGACGACCTTGCGGATCCCGCGCCGGCTGGTGGTGAAGCCCATGTGGCGGCAGTCGAGCTCGATCCGATGGTCGCTCTGCCCTTCGATCCCGCGCGCGCAGGCGGGTGCGACCATGCCGTCGCGACGGGACCAGAGGGCGATGGTGGGAACCGGAGGCTTCACCCCGATCGCCACCTTGATCGGCGGATCGTCCACCGCATGGCCGGCCATCTGTTCGTAGAGCCGCCACGCGTTGTTGGCGCGCGGATCGCCGGAGAAGGGCGAGCCGAGAGTGAACACATGGGTGACCAGGTCGGGCCTGAGCTTGGCGACCTCACGCGCAAAGATGCCGCCCAGGCTCCAGCCGACCAGCACCGCCGGGCGTCCGCCCGAGAAACGCTCGAGCCGCTCGATGATCTCTTCGAGGATGTGGGGATGAGCGCCGCGGTTCAGCCCCATGCCCCAGCCGGTGACCCGAAAGCCGGCCCTGGCGAGCGCACGCTGGAGCCCCAGGGTGGCGCGGTCCGACGCGAAGAAGCCGGGAATCACCATCAGCGGCTGCCCGGCCGCCGGCCCGCGTTCCCCGAGCCGCCCGAACGCGCGCCAGAACCGGCCGAACACCGTGATCGACTCCCACAGCAGGAGGTGGCGAGGCGGCGCGCAGTCTTCGGAAACGATCGTCGCCATCGGTCGCACGTGCATCCCGTCTGAACCCGTCGGACGGATACAATCTAGGGATCGGCAGCGCCCTGCGGCAATGGCCCCTTACAGATACTCGCCGCCCATCAGCGGCTGCAGCGCCTTGGGAAGCCGCACGCGGCCGTCCGCCGTCTGGTGGTTCTCGAGCAGCGGCACGAGGATGCGCGGGCTGGCCAGAGCGGTGTTGTTGAGGGTGTGGGCGAAGCGGACCTTGCGGTCCGGATCGCGCCAGCGCAGGTTCGCCCGCCGTGCCTGCCAGTCGTGCAGCGTCGAACAGCTGTGGGTCTCGCGATACTTGCCGAGGCTCGGCACCCAGCTTTCGATATCGTTCATCCGATATTTGCCGAGCCCCATGTCGCCGGTCGAGGCTTCGATGACCTGATATGGAATTTCGAGATCTGCGAGCAGCGCCTCGGCATTGGCGAGCAGGCGCGCATGCCAGCGGGCCGATTCCTCCGGATCGTCGGCGCAGATCACATATTGTTCGAGCTTGTAGAACTGGTGGACGCGCAGCAGCCCGCGCACGTCGCGTCCGGCACTGCCGGCCTCGCGCCGGAAGCAGGGCGAATAGCCGGCATAGAGGATGGGAAGCTGGTCGGCCTCGAGGATCTCGCCGCCGTGCAGGCTGGTGAGCGCGATCTCGCCGGTGCCGGCGAGATAGAGCTCGTCCTTCGGGATCTCATAGGCCTCTTCCTCGTGGCCCGGGAAATGCCCGGTCGCGACGAAGGCATGCGGCCGGGCCAGTGCCGGCACCGTCATCAGCGTGAAGCCGTCGGCGGCGAGCTTCTGCTGCGCCCACAGCATCAGTGCCTGTTCGAGCAGGGCAAGCCGGCCCTTGAGGCAATAGGTGCGCGATCCCGACACCTGGGTGATGCGGCCGAGATCGGCCCAGTCGTTCCTTTCGATCAGCGCGACATGGTCGAGCGGCTCGAAATCGAAGTCCGGAACCCGGCCTTCCTGCCGGACGACGACATTGGCGCTTTCGTCCGGGCCGACCGGCGCCCCTTCCCAGGGTATGCCCGGCAGGCGGAGCATGAACGCCTCGAGGCTCTGAGACTTGGCGCCGAGCGCAGAGTCCAGCTCCGACGCGCGCGCCCCCAGTTCCTTGGCCCTGGCGCCGAGCGCCGGCCGTTCGGACGGATCCGCGTCCTTGAAGCTGGCGCTCAGCTCGTTGCGCTGGCGCCGCAGCTCGTCGAGCTCGCTCTTCATCGCCCGGACCTCGGAATCGAGCGCAAGCATGGCGTCGAGATCGAGCTGGACGTTCTTGTCGGCGATCGCCTTGGCGACGATGTCCCGATTTTCGCGGACGAAACTGAGGCTGAGCACGGCTGACCCTGGCTGGAAATTGCGTGTGCGGGGCTTAAGGCAGGCCGGGCACGCAGCGCAAGCGCGCCGGCAAGCGGGGCAGGGCGCGAGAACGGCACCGCGCGCTCGATTCAACCCTTAAGCCGCCGCTAACCACCTAAATTCGGGATTTGGATCCTCACCTATGTTAGGAGCTTGCGGACGGGGGTGCCGATCCATGCAGGTTTTGAGAACGACCAACGAGAGGCGTGTCGCCAAGCGGGTTGCGTTCGCGCTCCACACCCGCCTGCGGTATAGCGGCCTGGAATATGGCGAGATCACCATCAGCGATCTGTCCTTCACCGGTTTTCGCGGCGCGACCAGCGTTCCGCTGAAGAAGGGCGATCTGGTTTCCGTCGCCCTGCCCGACATCGGGCTGGTGCGGGCGGCGATCAAATGGTGCGACGATGGCGAAGTCGCCGGCGCCTTCCTGAAGGCGGTGGACATCCGGTCCTTCATCCGCGCACGAGCGAACTGAAGCGCCGGCCGCCGCGAGCCCGGCTCAGGAAGAAGCGGCCGCAATCCTTTCCAGCGCAGGCCGCCATTCCGGAGCCACCGGCAGGCCGAACCGTTCGGCCAGCACCCGTTCGAGCCCGGCGGCGTCAAGGGTCTGCCGTTCCTCCCCGCCATCCGGGTGGCGAACCGTCAGCCCGGCATTGTTGAGGGTGTAGCGCACGTCCGGTTCGGTCCGCGCGGCCATCAGCACGGTCCGGAAGATCGAGGCGGGATGGGCGCTGACGTACCAGTTGCCAAGCTCGTAATCGACGTCCTCCATCGCGTGGGGCGCAAATGTGTAGAGCGGTTCCCAGCGATCGCCGATCTGCGCCTCCAGGCGGGTGAAGGGGCCCGATGGGACGATCCGGAACGTCTCCCACGCGGTCGGCTGCGGCCCGCGCTCACCCAGCCGCAGCGGGGCGGTCGGCACGCAGCCGCCGAAGCCGACGTCGGCCAGCCACGGCTCGCCGTCGATGACCACCCGCAGCGCCATATGGGTCTTCGGCCGCGGCGGCGCGTCGGGCGGCGCCATCCACTGGACCCGCGCGGCGAGCCCCTCGACCTCGAACCCCAGGGCGCGCAGCACGCGCTTGAACAGCCCGTTATGCTCGTAGCAATAGCCGCCGCGTCCCCCGGCGACCAGCTTGGCATCGATGGCGGCGGGCGCGATGTCGACCGGACGCCCGACCAGCACGTCCATATTTTCGAACGGGATCGCCGCCGGATGCGAAGCGTGCAGCGCGCGCAGCGTCTCCAGCGTCGGCGTGCGCGGGCCGGAGTAGCCGATGCGGGCGAAATAGGCGTCGAGATCGACGGCGGCCGCATCCGCGCCTGCCACATCGGTCCGGTTCAGCTGCGCTGCCACCGATCAATCCTCATGTTTGACATCGGGGCCGAGAACGGCCGTCCAGTTGTGCATGCGCTGCTCATAGACCGAGAATGAGGGCGCGGGGAAATCGGGATCGGCGAAGGCGCCCATCGGGATCGCGATCAGGTCCGGCTGCGTCTCGACCGCATAAGCGATCGTCGATCCGCAGGACGAACAGAAGAGGTAGCGGACAAAGGTGCCGCTGTCCGCCTCCCGTACGAAGATGGACAGGTCGCCGCTAATCTCGACCTGCTCCGCCGGAAACCGCGCCTGCGCGCCGAAGGCGCTGCCGGTCCGGCGCTGGCAGGCGAGGCAGTGGCAGACCGAGATGCGCACCGGCTCGCCGCGGCACAGGGCCCGGGCCCTGCCGCACCGGCATTCCGCGATTCGCTCCCCGTCCATGCCCTCGCCTCACCTTTCGCCTGCCGTCAGTCGACCGGCCTTCCTGCGGAATTGCCCGGGAATAGCCGCTCGGGCGGCCGGCGGCAAAGGGACCAAGGATACATCACCTTCAGCCGCAATGAGGCCGGGGTGGCTATCGCGATGTCGGGAACGGGTCGGCGCTGGCGGAGACGGAGGGATTCGAACCCTCGGTAGGGGTAATCCCCCTACGGCGGTTTAGCAAACCGCTGGTTTCAGCCACTCACCCACGTCTCCAGGAAGGGCCAGACCCACCGGCCTATAGAGGCGCGCTTCGCGCGGTTCAACCTGATCCGAAACGCCAATCGTCCGGGCCGTCGAAGTCGCTGCCGAGATAGACCCTGCGCACGTCGGCGTCGGCGGCGAGCGCCTTCGGCTGACCCTCGAACACCAGATGCCCTTCGTGGATGACATAGGCGCGGTCGACGAGGTGAAGCATCTCATGGACGTTCTGGTCGGTGATCAGCACGCCGATGCCGTTGGCCTTGAGCCGGCCGATCAGGGCTTCGATCTCGGCGATGGTGAGCGGATCGATTCCCGCGAAGGGTTCGTCGAGGAGCATGATCGACGGGCTGCCGGCCAGCGCACGCACGATCTCGCAGCGGCGCCGCTCGCCGCCGGAGAGAAGGGTGGCGCGCCGGTCCCTGAGTGCACCGAGACGGAACTCGTCGAGCAGTTCCTCCAGGCGCGCGTCGCGCCGGGCGGGATCGGGCTCCCACAGCTCCAGCACCGCGCGAATATTCTGTTCCACCGTCAGCCCGCGAAAGACGCACGGCTCCTGCGGGAGATAGGAGAGGCCGAGCCGCGCACGGCGATAGGTGGGCATGCGGGTGACGTCGACTCCGTCGAGGAGGATCCGCCCGGAATCGGGTTTGCGCAGGCCGAGGATGAGATGGAAGCAGGTCGTCTTGCCGGCCCCGTCCGGGCCGAGCAGGCCGACGATCTCGCCCGACCGCACCCGCAGGCTGAGATCGTGAAGCGCAATCCTCCCGCGGAAACTCTTGCACAGCGAGACGGTCGCGAGACCCGCGCGCTCCGCCTCGGCCGCCTGCACGGAGGCGGGCGCCGTCGCAGCGGATGGGAGTTCGATTCGTTCGAGCAACATGCGTTTCCCGGGGAGCGGAAAGGCCGCGCCTTCGCGGGAAATCCTGCACCCGTTCGATCCCGCAAATCGACCCGGAGAACTACCTAGGGTCGATCGGGCCCGTCAGACGGGGAGGGCAATGGTCTGGACAGGACGGACCTCCGCCTTCTCGCGCTGCCGCGCGAGATAGGCGTGGATCGACGCGACGACCTGCGCTCCGTCGCCGACCGCTGCGGCGACGCGCTTGACCGATCCCGAACGGACGTCGCCGACGGCAAAGACGCCCGGCAGGCTGGTTTCCAGCGGCAGGCGCGCCGTGTCGCAGGAGGCGCCGGTGCGCACGAATCCCCGATCGTCCACCTCCAGGCCCATCTGCCGCAGCAGATCGGTGTTCGGCTCGGCGCCGATGAACAGGAACAGATGCTCCACCGCCCGCCGGACTTCGGTGCCCCGGTCGCGCAGCCGCCAGCGGATCGCGTCGAGCGCGCCTCCCTCCCCTTCCAGTGCCTCGACCTGCGCTCCGGTCACGACCTCGACATTGGGGAGCCCCGCGATACGCTCGATCAGATAGGAGGACATGGTCTCCTCGAGCGGGCGGCGCACCAGCAGGGTCACGCTGTCCGCGCAGCCTGCGAGATAGACCACCGCCTGGCCGGCCGAATTGCCGCCGCCGACGACGGCCACCGCCCGCCCCTTGCAGAGATCCGCTTCGATCGGCGACGCCCAATAATGAACTGCGCCGCCTTCGAATCGATCGAGGCCGGGGACGCCGAGCCGGCGGTAGGTGGCGCCGGTGGCGATCACCGCGGTGCGCGCCCGCGCCGATTCGCCGGCATCGAGCTCCACGGTCACGATCCCGCCCGAACAGCCGAGCCGCACGGCTTCGCACGGGATCGCCATGTCCGCCCCGAATTTCTGCGCCTGCGTATAGGCACGGCCCATCAAGGCCATTCCGGAAATTCCGGTCGGGAATCCCAGATAATTCTCGATCCGGGCCGAGGCGCCGGCCTGCCCGCCAAAGGCGCGGCAATCGAGGACCAGCACCGACAGCCCTTCAGAGGCGGCATAGACCGCGCTCGCAAGTCCGGCCGGCCCGGCGCCGACGATCAGCACGTCATAGAGACGCTCGGGATCGATGGCGGGGCGCAGCCCGATGCAGCGGCCGAGTTCGGTGATGCTCGGCCTGCGCAGCAGATCGCCGTTGGGGCACAGGACGATGGGCAATTCGTCCTCGGCCAGATGGAAACGCTCGACCAGCACGCGCGCCTCCTCGTCCTGATCGGGGTCGAGACGGAGATAGGGATGGCCGTTGCGCCCGAGGAAACCCTCCACCTGCAGGACCTCGCCGTCGTCGGCATGGCCGACGATCACCGGCCCCCCGGCTCCGGTTTCGAGCAGCCCCATCCGGCGCAGGATGAGCGCCCGCATGATCGTCTCGCCGATCTCCGCCTCGCCGATCAGCAGCGCGCGCAGATGATCGGGCGAGAGCACAAGGGCCTCGACGGGTCCGACCGCATCGGCATCGACCAGCGCGGGCCGGCCGGAAAGCTGCGCGATCTCGCCCATGAAGGCGCCGGCACCGTGCACGACGATCGGCACCGGCGCGCCGTGCCGGTCGCGCTGTGTGATTGCGACTTCGCCGGACAGGATCACCGCCACCCCCGGACCGGGCCGCCCCACCCGGGCGATCGCCTCCCCGTCCTCGAACCGGCGCAATTCGCCGAAGCGCCGCAAGCGCTCCACCTGATCCGGCGCAAGCGTCGGAAACATCTGCGCCCCACGACTGGCGATGATCTTCTGAGCCGGCTGGTCCATGCGATTCGCCCTTCGCCCCGTCCGTTCATTTAACACGGACGCCCCCGCCCTCCGATTGCGGAGTCCGCAACCCGAGCATGGAACGCGCCCGCCCGAACCGGTGCAGTCAGGACACGTCCGTCGGCTCGCCCCGATCGGACCTCAAGGAGCGGCCTTCGACGTCTCCCCCACGCCGGGGCCGGCGGGCGCCTGCACCTGTTGCGGCGCCGGGAAGGGCGGCGCTCCCGCCCCGACGGTAGCGAGATAGGCGAGGAGGTCGGCCCGGCTCTTCGGATTGCGCATGCCGGCATAGGCCATCTTGTTGCCGGGGATCGCCCTGGACGGACTGGTGAGATAGGCGTCGAGTTCCTCATAGGTCCAGCTGCCACCGTGCGAAACCATCGCGCTCGAATAAGCGAAGCCGGCATGGGTTCCGACCGGGCGACCGACGATCCCCCACAGGTTGGGACCCACCCGATTGGGCCCGCCCTGCTCGAACGTATGGCAGCTGAGGCAGACCTTGGCGGTGCTTTCGCCACGCTCCGCGCTGGCGCCGATCAGCAAGGTGCCGAGGTCGACCGGTGCGGCGGCGTCCGCTGTTGCGGCCCCACCCGGTGCGGCGATCACCGCCTTCTCGATATTGGCGAGATAGCCTTCGAGCCGCTGCGGCGCGCCCGGCTGGCTGAGCCCCGCAGGCCAGCTGCGCTGGAGTGCGGCGAGATCGACGGGCTGAACCCCATCGGGGCCGAAGGCGCTGCGTTCCGGATAGACGGGCTTCACCACCTGGCCGGCGAACCAGTTCGCGCTGAAGGCGACCACGACCGCCGATCCGACCGCGCCGATGATCCGGGTGAGTTCCCATCCGTCCATGGGCTCACCCTTCCCCGCCCAGGAACAGGATCCGTGTCCAGAAGGTATATTCGGACTCGATCCACATCAGCCAGACCAGGGTCCCGAGCGCGAGCGGCGGCAGCAAGATTGCGTAGATGAGCGCAAGCCGCTCCCAGATCATGTGCATGAAGATGGCGACGATCAGTCCCGCCTTGAGGATCATGAAGGTGAGGATCAGCACCCAGCGCACCCAGCCCTCGGCCCCGAAATAATCGACGGCGTAGGACAGGGCGCTGAGGACGAACAGCAGGCCCCAGACCTTGAGATAGATGCCGATGGGATGGACCGGATGATCCGCGGCGGGAGGCGGTGGGCCGTGGTGGCCGGATGCCGTCTGCGCGGGAGTGGTCATGTCGTTCATGCAGACCTCACCACAGATAGAAGAAGGCGAAGATGAACACCCAGACGAGATCGACGAAGTGCCAGTAGAGCCCGGCGATCTCGACCGCCGAATAGTCGCCCGTCCGGTCGTAGTGCCCGCGGATGACCCTGGACGCGACGATGACCAGCATGATCACGCCGGCCGAGACATGGAGGCCGTGGAAGCCGGTGATCATGAAGAAGGAGGCGCCGAACTGCGCGGCCCCCATCGGATTGCCCCAGGGGCGCACACCTTCCTCGAAGATGAGCTTGGACCATTCGAAGGCCTGCATGCCGACGAAGGTGGCCCCGAGCAGGGCGGTGACGGCCATGAGGGCGGCCGTCGCCCTGCGGTTGCGGCGGTAGCCGAAGTTCACCGCCATCGCCATCGTGCCGCTGGAGCTGATCAGCACGAAGGTCATGATCGCGATCAGGATCAGCGGGATCGGCTGTCCGCCGAAGCTGAGGGCGAACACTTCGGACGGGTTCGGCCACGGCTCCGTGACCGAGGAGCGCATGGTCATGTAGGAGACGAGGAAGCAGGAGAAGATGAAGGTGTCCGACAGGAGGAAGATCCACATCATGGCCTTGCCCCAGTGGACCGCCTTGAACACCTCCTGGTCCGACGCCCAGTCCTCCGCGAACGCCTGCAGCGAATGATCGGCTACGGGGCCGTGGACTTCTTCCTTCCGGACAATCGTCGACATCCGCCCCTCCGCCTCAGGTGGATACCAAGAGGGCCAGCATCGCCAGCCAGACCAGCAGCAGGAAGTGCCAGTAGGCCGCGCACAGCTCGACCGGCAGCGGCGCTCCGCGCGGCCTCAGCAGCGCGCGCAGCCAGAAGAAGAGGCCGCCGGCAATGTGCAGGCCGTGCAATGCCGTCAGCAGATAGAAGAAGCTGTTCGCCGGATTGGCGGCGAGGAAATAGCCGGCGGCGGCATAGTCGCGCCACAGCAGCAGCTGGCCTGCAAGGAACAGGAGGCCGAACAGCCCGGCGCTGAGAAAGGCGGTGCGCATCGGTGCGGCCATTCCCCTGCGGCCCATCGCCCGCGCCGCTTCCCAGGCGAGGCTCGCCATCATCAGCACCGCCGTGTTGATCCAGATGAGCGGCGGTTCCGGCATCGGGTGCCAGTCCCCGGTTGAACCGTGGCTGCCGTGCCCGGCCTCGACGCCCATCCGCATGAAATAGGCGGAGGTCACCAGCAGGAAGAGGAAGGTTGCGACGAGGAAATAGACGATGAGCCCGACCCGCGCCGCCTCCGGCCGGTAGCTGGCCGGGTCCTCGGCCGGGACGCCGGGCGTTTCCCAGCTCTTCTCGCCGAGGCGGGAGAACAGGCTCATGCCCCTTCTCCCTTCGGCGGCGGGGCGGAAGCCGGCGGCGCGTTCTGCGGAATGAAATCGCGCGCGTGGCCGGGCACGCTATAGTCGTAGGCCCAGCGGTAGACGACCGGCAGCTTTGGGCCCCAGTTGCCATGCGCCGGCGGCGTGTCCGGGGTCTGCCATTCCAGCGTGGTCGCGCCCCAGGGGTTGGGATCGGCCCTCGTTCCGCGGAACAGGCTCCAGATCATGTTCCAGAAGAACAGGAGCTGCGCCGCCGCCACGGTCAGCGCGGCGATGGTGATCATCTCGTTCGCCAGATGCGCCGAGGGCGGGATGAAACCGGTTTCGCCCAGCGCATAATAGCGCCGCGGTACGCCGAGGATGCCGAGATAGTGCATCGGCAGGAAGATCGCGTAGACGCCGATGAAGGTGATCCAGAAGTGGAGCTTGGCGACCGTGTCGTTCCACATCCGCCCGGTGATCTTGGGGTACCAGTGGTAGATGGCGCCGAAGATCACCAGGATCGGCGAGACCCCCATCACCATGTGGAAATGGCCGATCACGAAGAAGGTGTCGGACAGCGGCACGTCGACACTGACATTGCCGAGGAACAGGCCGGACAGGCCGCCGTGGATGAAGGTGAACAGGAAGCCGATCGCGAACAGCATCGGCACCCTCAAATGGATGTTGCCCTTCCACAGCGTAAGCAGCCAGTTGTAGACCTTGATCGCCGTCGGTACCGCGATGATGAGTGTCGATGTGGCGAAGAAGAAGCCGAAATAGGGGTTCATGCCAGAGACGTACATGTGGTGCGCCCAGACGAAGAAGCTGAGCGCGCCGATGATCACGATCGCCCACACCATCATGCGGTAGCCGAAGATGTTCTTGCGCGCGTGGACGGCGACGAGATCAGAGACGATGCCGAAGGCGGGCAGCGCGACGATATAAACCTCGGGGTGGCCGAAGAACCAGAACAGGTGCTGGAACAGGATCGGCGAGCCGCCCTGGTAGCCGGTCCTGTTCCCCATCGAGACCAGCTCCGGCATGAAGAAGCTGGTGCCGGCGATGCGGTCGAGCGCCATCATGATGCAGGCCACGAACAGCGCCGGGAAGGCGAGCAGGCCCATGATCGATGCGACGAAGATGCCCCAGACCGAGCAGGGCATGCGCATCAGGGTCATCCCTTTGGTGCGCGCCTGCAGCACGGTGGTGACATAGTTGAGGCCGCCCATGGTGAAGGCGACCACGAAGATGGCGAGGCTGACGAGCATCATGATGATGCCGAGATCCGCGCCCGGCGTGCCCTCGAGGATGGTCTGCGGCGGATAGAGGGTCCAGCCCGAGCCGGTCGGCCCGCCCGGCACGAAGAAGCTCGCCACCAGGACCATGACGGCGAGCAGATAGACCCAGTAGCTCAGCATGTTGACGAACGGGAACACCATGTCCCGGGCCCCGATCATCAGCGGGATGAGATAGTTGCCGAAGCCGCCGAGCAGCAGCGCCGTCAGCAGGTAGATCACCATGATCATCCCGTGGATGGTGACATATTGGAGGTAATTGTCCGGCTGGATGAAGTCGAAGGTGTCGGGATAGGCGAGCTGGAGGCGCATCAGGCCCGACAGCACCAGCGCCAGCAGGCCGACCGCGATCGCCGTCGTCGCATATTGGATGGCGATGACCTTGTGGTCCTGGCTCCAGACATATTTGCCGATCCACGTCCTGGGATGGTGGAGCGGCTTGAGATCGTCGGCGAGCGTTACGGTAGCCATCACTGTCCCCCATTCGGACCGGCCACGTCCGCGCTGGCCAGACGCGTGCGGGCGGCGGCATGGTTCTGGGCGAGATATTGTCCGTAGGTCATCTGGCCGGAGAGCCAGTCATCGAAGGACTGCTGATCCTCGACGACGACGGAGCCGCGCATCATGTGATGGCCGACGCCGCACAGTTCGGCGCAGAGGATGTCGTAGGTCCCGATCCGCGTCGGCGTCATCCAGAAATAGGTGACGATACCCGGCACCAGGTCCATCTTGGCGCGAAACTGCGGCACATAGAAATCGTGCAGCACGTCCTTGGAGCGCAGCACCATCTTAACCGGCTTTCCGATCGGCATGTGCAGTTCGCTCGTCTCCACCAATATGTCGTCCCGCCCGAACGGATCGGCGGGATTGAGCCCGAACGGATTGTCCGCGCTGATGTGGGAGACGGCCGCGGAGCCGAGTACGCCGTCGGCCCCGGGGAAGCGATAGGACCATTGCCACTGCTGGCCAGTGGCCTCGATCACCGCAGCATCCTCCGGCACCGTCACATATTCGTGCCAGGCGATCAGCCCCGGCGCCAGCATCGCTGCAATGCCGATGCCGGTCCACAAGGTGAGCCGCTTCTCCAGTCTGGAATTCTCCGGCTCGTAATGCGCCTTGTGGCCGGGCCGCGCGCGATATTTCATCAGCGCGAGCGCGAGAAACAGATTGAGCCCGACGAAGGCGATCGCACAGATGTAGAGCGTGATGATGAGGGCGTTGTCGATCGACCCCCAATTGGACGCGATCGGGGTCATCCACCAGGGGCTGAGCAAGTGAAAGAGGATTGACGCAACGACCAGCAACGCGATTGCAGCAGCTACAGCCATGGTCCCCCTTCCCGTGGCGATCAGCGCCCACTGCCGGAGTGACATGCTATATGGTTCAGCCCCGACACGCGGGAAGCAACCAACCAATATTGCCGAAGCATATAACGAAAGTTGCGTCAGGGGAAGTCACAGGTGCAAATTGCGCAATCCGTATCACGTTCCCGAATACATGTGGGATATTCAGTTCATACTGATCTATCAGGCACGAATACCACCACCCCGCCGAGTCACCGGCGGAAACGGTGCGCAGGGCCGCGCCTGTCCCCCTTCAGTCCTTGCAGATTTCGAGGGCGCTGCGATCGATCAGGCGCGTGTAGAGATGCCAGGTGGCGTAACCGAGTACGGGCAGGACCACCGCCAGCCCGATGAACAGCGGAATCGAGCCCAGCAGCAGCAGCACGGCAATGGTGAGGCCCCAGCGGACCATCAATCCGGCATTGGCGAGAAAGGCGCGCACCGAGGTCGACACCGCCTCATGTCCGCTGATCGTGCAGTCGACCAGCATGGGCAACGAGACGAGGCTGACCGCGAGCACGAGCGCGGCAAACAGGGCACCCACCGCATTGCCGACGATGATCAGGGCCCAGCCCTCGCCGGTAGTGAACAGCCGGGTCGCGAAATCGCCGATCGACGTCGGCACATAGCCGCCCCACAAGGTCACGAAGAGCAGGGAGGCGGCGAAGATCCAGCCGACGAAAATGGCGATCAGCAGGCCCGCCACCGCGACGATGCCCGGCGCCGACGGCCGCTTGCGCACGTCGAAGAAATGGGTCCAGTTCGACTCGAGGCCTGCCTCGCGCCGTCGTGCAAGCTCGTAGAACCCGACCGCGACGATCGGGCCGAGCAGCGAGATGCCGGCAGCAACCGGATAGAAGAGCGGAAGAAACCTGCTTCCCAAAGTCACCGCAGCGGTGATGAGCCCGATCAGCGGATAGATGAGACCGGCAACGATCAGGTCCCCCCGCTTTTCGAGAAAGTCGTTCCAGCCTTCCCGCAGTGCAAAGTTCAGGTCTTCGGCCGTGATCTTGCGGACGGGGATCGTCCGGTCGCTTTGGTTCGCAGCAAAGGCGACGTTGGTGACAGCCATGCCAATCCTCCTCGACAGAGGTGGCAGCGTCCGGATCGCAGGCGCTCCGGGCACTGCACCCGACTCCATAGCACATTCCGTGAGCACATTCCGTGCCTTTTGTCCGATGACTAGGGAACGCACATCTTCCCGGCTTGTGCCCGCCGCCCCCGCCTGGCCGAGGAATGGGATCCGAATGCAAGTTCAGTATCTTGCGACCTGCCGCTCATGCGACTCGGTCCATCGCCCCGTTCATTGCAGCGAAAGCTGCGCGGAGGCTAAGCTAGCTGGTCAACTCTCGGGGGACTGGGTCATGCTGAGGTCGGGAATGGTGAAGCTGGTTGCTGCGGCGGCCCTGGCTTTGGGCGGCCCCGCCGCTGCGCAAATCTCGCAGGTCGATCCGAACGAGGTCGATCCCTATGCGTCGGACCCCTATTCATCGGATCCCTATGCGTCGGACCCCTATGCGGCCGACCCCTACGACCCGCCGGCCGACAGTTATGAGCAGGTCGATCCGGGCAGCCAGGACCCTTATTCCTATCCGCCCCCGCCACCCGTGGGCGCGCCGCCGGCACCTCCGGCGCAGCCCGCCCCGACGGACCGGAGACTGACGGCGCCAAGCGACACCATCCCGCGGGAGGACATCTTCTCCGCCGCCGAAGGCGTGTTCGGCAAGGGCGCCGAAGGCCTCGCCAGCCTGCTCGAAAGCATCCTGCGCGACCAGGGCGAACCGGTCGCCTATATCGCCGGACAGGAAGCGGGAGGCGCCTTCGTCGTCGGCGTTCGCTACGGTTCGGGGACGATGCGGCACCAGATCGAGGGAGACCGGCCGGTCTACTGGACCGGGCCGTCGCTCGGCTTCGATGCGGGAGCCGACGCCAACAAGGTGTTCGTGCTGGTCTACAATCTCCACGATTCACAGGATCTGTTCAGGCGCTACCCGGCCGCCGAGGGCCATGCCTATGTGGTGGGCGGCTTCACCGCCAGCTACCTGCGCCGCGGGGATGTGGTGCTGATCCCGGTCCGGCTCGGCGTCGGCCTGCGCCTCGGCGTCAACGCCGGCTATATGAGCTTCTCCGAGAAGAACCGCTGGTTCCCGTTCTGACCTGACCGGCGCTCGCCGGCCCTGACGGGGCGTCGGTCAGGCCTCGAACTCGACGCTTTCGAAGCGGATCGGCTCGCCGACCGGCCGGTTGGCGAGGCAGCCTTCCCACATCACGCGATGGCCGCGGATGATGGTTCCGACCGGCTTGCCGGTCAGCGTCAGGCCGGTGAAGGGCGACCAGCCGCAGCGGGAGGCGAGCCAGCTTTCTTCGATCGTCCAGCGCGCCTTCAGGTCGACGATGGTGAAATCGGCGTCATAGCCGACCGCGATCCGCCCCTTGCCGACGATGCCGAACACCCGCTGCGCGCCGGCGGAGGTGAGATCGACGAGCCGATGGAGCGTGGTGCGACCATTGGCGACATGGTCGAGCAGCAGCGGCAGCAGGGTCTGCACGCCCGGCATGCCGCTCGGGCTGGCCGGATAGGCCTTCGCCTTCTCCTCGACCGTATGCGGCGCATGATCCGATCCGATCACGTCAGGCACGCCCTGGTTGAGCCAGTGCCACAGCCCGTCGCGATGCGCGCCCGACCGGATCGGCGGGTTCATCTGGGCATAGGTACCGAGCCGCGGATACGCCTCCTCGCCCGCGAGCGTGAGATGCTGCGGAGTCACTTCGCAGCTCACCAGATCCTTGTGCTGCGCGATCAGCTCGAGCTCGGCCGGCGTAGTGACGTGGAGGATGTGGATGCGGCGCCGCGCCTCGCGCGCCAGGGCGATGATGCGGCGAGTAGCCAGCAGCGCGCTTTCGTCGTCCCGCCACACCGGATGGCTCGACGCATCGCCTTCGATCCGCTCGCCCGCACGCGCATTCATCCGGGCCTCGTCCTCGGCATGGACGGCGACCCGGCGGCGGCCCGAGGCCAGCACCCGGGCCAGTTCGGCATCCTCGGATACCAGCAGGTTTCCGGTGGACGCGCCCATGAAGATCTTGATTCCGGCCGCGCCAGGCAGCCGCTCGAGCTCGAAAAGCCGGTCCGCATTGGCGGAGGTCGCACCGACGTAGAAGGCATGATCGCACCACATGCGGCCCGCCGCCCGGTCGAGCTTGTCGGCGAGCGCTTCGGCGCTGTCCGTGTTCGGACTGGTGTTGGGCATTTCGAACACGCCGGTCACGCCGCCGAGCACGGCGGCGCGGCTGCCGCTTTCGAGATCCTCCTTGTGCTCGAGCCCGGGCTCGCGGAAGTGGACCTGGGTGTCGATCACCCCGGGAAGCACGGTGAGGCCGGTGCAGTCGATTTCCTCGCCCGCCTCCCCGCCGCCGAGGCCGATCGCCGCGATCCTGCCGGCCCGTACCCCCACATCGCATTCCTGCGGTCCGCAGACGGTCCAGACGGTGCCGCCCCTGAGGATCGTGTCGTAGCTGCTCATCCGGTCCTGCTTCCCTTTTGAAACGGGGTCTCCTAACTCGTGCACATGTCCGCTACCACCCTCAACGACCGGGCCCTCGTCCGCCTCTCGGGTGAAGACGTCCACGGCTTCCTTCAGGGCCTCATCACCAACGACATGGACCGGCTCGGCGAGGATCGGCCAATATGGGCCGGACTGCTAACGCCCCAGGGCAAGGTCCTGTTCGATTTCATCGTCTGGCCGGCCGGGCACGACGTGCTGATCGATTGCGAGGCGGCCCAGGCGGACGCGCTGATCCGGCGGCTGAGCCTGTATCGCCTGCGCCGCAAGATCACCATCGAGCGCGACGATTCGCTTGCAGTCCACTGGTCCACCGCCGGCAACGGGCCGCTCGACCCGCGGCTCCCGGCGCTCGGCCGCCGCTGGCTGGCCTATGCCGACGATCCGGCCACCGGATGGCTCGCCCATCGCCTCTCCCTGGGCGTCACCGAAGGCGTCGCCGAGCTGGGACAGGACAAGACTCTCTGGCTCGAATGCAATGCCGCCGAGCTCAATGGCGTGAGCTTCGAGAAGGGCTGCTACGTCGGGCAGGAGAATACCGCCCGGATGAACTACCGCGCCAAGGTCAACCGGCGTCTCGTCGTGGTGCCGACCACGACGGCGAGCGAGCGCAGCCGGATCGTCTATCCCGAACTCGGGCTGGCGGTGGAGCATCGGCGGGTGGACGATCTCGGCAATGCGATCATCCCCGCCTGGCTGCAGAGAGCGCTGGAACGGGCCTAGGGTCCGGCTACCAGGCCAGCCAGGTGAGGAAATCGAGCAGGGCCCGGTTCGGGCGCTCGCCGCCCGAACGCCGCGCCGAACGGGTGTCGCGGCACTGGTCCCTGCGCTTCGAATCGGACTCCCACGACCGCACGTCCGGCGCATGCAGATAGCGGCCGGCAAGCGGCGGCGACATGGCGGCGGAGGGGGAAGCGAGCGCGGCCGCGGAAAAGACAAGCAGAATGGTCCGGCCGAAGCGCCTCTTCATGCCACGTTCCCCGTTATCGTCATCTGCTTTGCTCCCTGGATACAGCACCGTAACTAAATCGCCGATGAACGGCCGACCGGCCGAAGGCGGTACGAACTATGGGTCCACGCAGGCGGCGATCGCTTCGAGATTGCGGACCCGCTCCCGCAAGTCGGCGAGTTCGATCCGCTCGACCGTGGACGGGCCGCTCCCCCGCCCGACCTCGTAGCGCCTGAGGTCGAGCCAGCCCTGCCAGCCGCGCAGGGCGGCGAGGACGAGGATCGAAAGCGCCGCAAGCAGTGTGAGCGGCGCGACGACCCAGGGAAGAAGTGCGGCCATCTCCATCTCCTGACTTCGGGATCAGTCGATCCGAAAGCGGCGCATCTCGAGGGCGGCCTGGCGCAGCTCGCGGGCGCCCTCGCGCATCCCCTGCGCGCCTTCCCGCAGCCCGCGGCCGGCCTCGACCAAATCGGCATGGGTGAGGGTCTGGCCCCGTTCGGCGGCACGGGCGATCTCCCGCTCGCGGAAGGCCGCATCGGTCTCCAGCCGGATGCCCTTGCGCTCTAGGACCTTCGCGCCGGCCTCCATCCGGCCGGCGCCGCGCTCCATCCCGCCGGAGCCGTTCGCCACCGCAGAGGCCGCCTGCCGGGCCTGGCGCATGGCCGCAGCGACCTCGACCCTGCGGACCGCCTCGGCCCGGGCGACAGCTTCCCGGGCGCGCTCCATCGCCGCTTCGACATCCACCTGCACATGGTCGGTCCGCCGCATCGCCTCGCGTGCCCGGCGAATCGCCGCCTCCACGTCCACCGGCGGCGCGGTGCTTTCCGCCTCGACCTGCGGAACGTCGGCGAGCGCCTGTTCGATGGTCCGTCCGATGTCCCCGCCGGCGACCGGTGCCGGCGCGGCGGGAGCCTGCGGCTCGACCGGCGCCGGTGCGGGCCGGGGCGCGACCGGCGGCGCGGGAAGGACCGGCTCCGCTTCCGGCATCGCGGCCACAGGTTTCACCGCAGCGACGATTGTGGCCATGCCGAAGCATGCCAGGGCGGCGAAACCGGCCGTGGCCGAGCGTCGATGCGACACCGGCCCGGCAAGGACCTTGCGGATCCGTCGGCCAAGTCCGCCGGACGTGGGGGCGATGCTGTTGGCGGGCACCAGGGAGGTCCGCCGCGCGCAGCCGAGCAGGGTCTCGGCATAGAGTGCGGGGCCGACACGCGCCGCCGCATCGGAATCGGCTGCTTCCTCGGCCTGCTGCACGATCTCGCGCTGCAGCAGCCAGGCGAGCGGATTGAACCAGAAGAGGGCGACCGCGAAGCGAGCCAGCATCAGGACCGGCCAGTCGCCCCGGGCGATATGCGCTGCCTCATGGGCGAGGATGGCCCGAGCCTCTTCCGGCCGCGCGAGCGTCGCCGGATCGATGAGGACGACCGGCCGGCGCCAGCCCCAGGACAGGGGCGAGCGCACGCGATCGGACACCAGCAGCCGGATCGGGCGGCGGTCCACGGTCTCGAGCGCCGCGCCCCACCGGGGGCAGTCGACCGCGCGGGCGCGATCGGTCCAGCGCCGCAGGAGAAGGAGGCCGCACAGCTGGCGCAGGCACAGCCCCGCAAAGCCGGCGAGATAGACGAACAGCAGCAGGCGGTCGACCTGCAGGAAAGCGGGCTCCGGCGGTATCTGGAGATCGCCCGCCAGGACCGCGCGCTCGAATCCCGCGGGAACCGGCGCCGGCGTGCCGGGCGCCGGGAAGACGATGACCTCCAGCGCGGGAAGCAGCAGCATGACCGAAGGCAAGGCGGCGAGCATTCCGACGCCTGCCCTCAGCACGAGGGCGCGGTCCGCCGGTGAGCGCCGGCCGGCTGCCAGGGCCAGCGCAAGGACTGCGGCGCAGACCACAGCGGATTTCCAGGCCATGGCGATCAGGAAGGAGACCAGCATCATTCGCGCTCCTTGGCTTCGTCGATCGCCCGTTGAAGGGCGTCGATTTCTTCCGGGGACAGGTTGCGGGTGAGGCCAAGCAGCGCCATCGCCGCGCTGGCGGCCGAACCGTCGAAAAGGGTCTGGACCACCGACCTCAGCGCCGATTCCCGCACCTTCGCGGGCTGGGGAACGCTTCGGTAGACATAGGCCTGATCCTCGACGTCATGAGTCACCAGCCCCCTCGCCTCCAGCCGCGACAGCAGGGTGCGGACCGCCGAGTAGCTGGGCGGATCCTGCATGGCCGCGCGCACTGCGGCCGCCGTCGCCGGGCCAGTGCTGCAGAGGATGTTGAAGATCTCCCGCTCGCGGCGAGGCAATGACTCGATCATCGACTACTCCTGCTACGTTTGTAGCATGCCACAAATGTAGCAGGACTCAAGCGGCTTTCGCCGCAGCAGTGCACCGGTTCGTCGGTCGGGGGTTCAGGCGGGGAGTTCGGCGAAGGCCCGCACCGGGAAGGTGCCCATGGCGCTGATCTTCGGCGGAACGGCGAAGAAGCGGAAGCCGGCGTCCGGCAGGCGCCCGAGGCGGGTCATATGCTCGCAGATCGGCACCCTGGCGCCGAGCAGCATGCTGTGGACCGGCCGGCCGCGGCCACGGGTATCGTCGATGTTGTGGCTGTCGATCCCGACCAGCCGCGCACCGCCCTGAACCAGCATCCGCGCCGCCTCGACGGTGAGATAGGGATGATCGGCGAAATAGGCGTCGGTCCGCCAATGTTCGTCCCAGCCGGTGTGGACCAGCACCGCCTTGCCGCGCAGGTCGAGCCCCGCGAAGTCCCGGCCCTCGATGGCGAGGCGCTCGCGATGCGGCACCCGCACCACCAGCCCGTCGAGACCGGCGACCATCGTCAGGTCGAGCCCGGCCATATCGGCGCCCTCGGCATAGCGATGGAAGGGCGCGTCGAGGTAGGTGCCGGTATTGGCGACCATGTCGATCCGGCCGATGTGGAAGCTCGCGCCGTCCTCGTAGAAGGACGCGGACATGTCGCGCGTCCAGTAATCGGCAATCACCGGTCCGGGGAGCCCCTTGTAGGTGGTCATGCCCGGTTCGATCACGTGGCTGAGGTCGACGAAGACCCTCTGCTGATCCGCCACAGCGCAGTCCCTCCGATCAGCAACCACAGGATGTTGAGCGCCACCGAAGGCAGTGCCCCATGCCACAGGCCGTTGATGACGAACCCTGCGGAGCCGACCACGTTCATTGCCTGATAGGTACGCGACTGTCCGGACAGCCTTCCCGCGGAGAGCAGGAGATAAGCCCCGAGGACGAGCAGCGCCCCTCCCCAGCCGGCGAATTCGACAAATAGCCGTTCCGCGCTCAGGCCGCCAGATTCCTCAGCACATAGTGCAGGATGCCGCCGGCCCGGAAATATTCGAGCTCGTTGACGGTATCGATCCGACACCGCGCCTTGAAGACGAAGGTGCTGCCATCGGCGCGGCGAACCTTGACCTCGACCATCTGGCGCGGCTGCAGGTCGGCGATACCCTCGACGGTGAAGCTCTCGTCCCCGGTGAGGCCGAGGCTCTCGCGATTCTCGCCTTCGAGGAACTGCAGCGGCAGCACGCCCATGCCCACGAGGTTCGAGCGGTGGATCCGCTCGTAGGTCTCGGCGACGACGGCGCGGACGCCGAGCAGCTTGGTGCCTTTCGCCGCCCAGTCGCGCGACGAACCGGTGCCATATTCCTTGCCGGCGATGACCACCAGCGGCGTCCCTTCCGATTTGTAGCGCATCGCCGCATCATAGATGGGCAGCACCTCGCCGGTCGGGACATGGCGGGTCACGCCGCCCTCGATCCCCGGCGTCATCTGGTTCCTGATGCGGATGTTGGCGAAGGTGCCGCGCATCATCACCTCGTGATTGCCGCGGCGGGCGCCGTAGCTGTTGAAGTCCGGACGCGCGACCTGATGCTCGGTGAGATAGGTGCCGGCCGGGCTGTCCAGCTTGATCGCACCGGCCGGGCTGATGTGGTCGGTGGTGATGCTGTCGCCGAAGATGGCGAGCGGCCGTGCGTCGCGGATGTCCTCGAGCGGCTGGGGCGTCATCGTCATGCCCTCGAAATAGGGCGGGTTCTGGATGTAGGTCGAGCCGGCGGACCAGGCGTAGGTGTCGCCGCCGGTCACGTCGATCGCGCGCCAGCGCTCGTCGCCCTTGTAGACGTCGGCATAGCGGGTGCGGAACATCTCCGAATCGACATATTGGTCGATCAGCTCGCGCACTTCCTCATTGGTAGGCCAGATATCCTTCAGATAGACGTCCTGGCCGTCGGAGCCCTTGCCGATCGGCGTCGACACCATGTCCTCGGCCACCGTGCCCTTGAGCGCATAGGCGACGACCAGCGGCGGCGAGGCGAGATAGTTGGCGCGCACGTCGGGGCTGACGCGGCCCTCGAAGTTGCGGTTGCCCGAGAGCACCGAGGCGGCGACCAGATCGTTGGCGTGGATGGTCCGAGAGATCGGCTCGGGCAGCGGGCCCGAATTGCCGATGCAGGTGGTGCAGCCGTAGCCGACGAGATCGAAACCGATGGCGTCGAGATCGTCCTGCAGGCCGGACTTTTCGAGATAGTCGGTCACCACCTGGCTTCCCGGCGCCAGGCTGGTCTTCACCCAGGGCTTGCGGTTGAGGCCCTTTTCGCGCGCCTTGCGCGCGACCAGACCCGCCGCCACCAGCACGCTCGGGTTGGACGTGTTGGTGCAGCTGGTGATCGCCGCGATCACCACGTCGCCATGGCCGAGGTCATGGCCGGCGCCTTCCACCGCATGGCGGACGTCGGCGCCGTTCTGGACGCCATATTCCTGCTGCAGCGCCTTGCGGAACTCCTCGTCCAGATCCGGGAGCAGCACCTTGTCCTGCGGCCGCTTCGGGCCGGCAAGCGACGGTTCGACCGTGGACATGTCGAGGTGGAGCGTGTCGGTGAACTCGGGCTCGGGCGTCGTCGAATCGTGCCACATGCCCTGGGCCCGGCAAAAGGCCTCGACGAGGGCGATCTGCTCCTCGCTGCGGCCGGTCAGGCGGAAATAGTCGAGCGTCTTGGCGTCGATCGGGAAGAAGCCGCAGGTGGCGCCATATTCGGGCGCCATGTTGCTGATCGTCGCGCGGTCGGCGACGGACAGCGCGGTGACGCCCGGACCGTAGAATTCGACGAAGCGGCCGACCACGCCCTTCTTGCGCAGCATTTGGGTCACGGTGAGCACGAGATCGGTCGCGGTGATGCCCTCGCGCAGCGAGCCGGTGAGGTGGAAACCGACGACCTCCGGGATCAGCATCGACACCGGCTGGCCGAGCATCGCCGCCTCGGCCTCGATACCGCCGACGCCCCAGCCGAGCACGCCGAGGCCGTTCACCATCGTCGTGTGGCTGTCGGTGCCGACCAGCGTGTCCGGATAGGCGACCTCGGCGCCGCTCGAATCGTTCGAGCTCCAGACGCCGCGGGCGATATGTTCGAGATTGACCTGATGGCAGATGCCGGTGCCCGGCGGGACCACCTTGAAAGCGTCGAAGGCGCTGCTGCCCCATTTGAGGAACCGGTAACGTTCGATGTTGCGCTGATATTCCAGCTCCACGTTGCGCTCGAACGCTTTCGGATTGCCGAACTCGTCGACCATCACGCTATGGTCGATTACGAGGTGGACCGGCACCTGCGGATTGATCTTTTCCGGATTGCCGCCGAGCGCCTTCATCGCGTCGCGCATGGCCGCGAGATCGACCACCGCGGGGACGCCGGTGAAGTCCTGCATCAGCACGCGCGCCGGGCGATACTGGATCTCGCGCGCGGTGGTACCCTTGTCCTTGAGCCAGTCGACGATCGCCTGGATGTCGGAGCGGGTGACAGTCTTGCCGTCCTCGAAGCGAAGGAGATTCTCGAGCAGCACCTTCATCGAGAAGGGCAGGCGGGAAATGTCGCCGAGCTTTTCCGCCGCCTTGGGCAGGGAATAATAAGCGTAGCTCTTGCTACCGACTTCGAGGGTGCTGCGGGTGTCGAGGCTGTTCTGGCCAGTGCCGGTCATCTGCTGTCTTCCTGTGCTGGCGCGGTCCGGCCGCGTTCCCAGGCCGGACCCTTGGAGGTCCGGCGGCGCTTTAGGGTCTGTATCCTCGGTTCGCAATGGCCGGGGCGATTCCGCCCCGCGTCGACTCGACGGGATTAACCACGTCCGTTCCGGTTAGCGCACGCACCGGAAGTCGGATCGCGCCATCGCCATGCAGTGTCTGCAAAAATTTCGGACCTGTTGCATCAACAGCTCACCGCTTGGTTAAAACGGCCTATCGCCTTGCTCTCAGTCCTTAATTGATACGGTTAACGGTCCCGAAAGACCTCCGCGCCCCGCCTTCGCCCCATTGCGGCCATGAAACCCTTCGATCCAATCGCACGTTGAAGCCAGCAAGTTGCAGAAGGAAAAGCCCATGGCGAACATGATCGAAACCGGCCAGGTCTTTGCCCATGACCCCGCCTCTCGCGGCTATCATGTCGTCTATCGCGAGCAGGAGGTAAACCACTGCCCCGGCTGCGGACGGACCCATTGGTATGTGGGCCGCACGATGGCGGAATGCGCGTTCTGCGCGACGGCATTGCCGCTCGAGGCGTCGAAGCTGGCCGGTCAGGGAAGAGTGACGATCCAGGTCCGGCGACCGCGGTTCGCGGAAGAGCAACACGCCTTCGCTGCCTGACGTTCGCCCGGTGCACGCCCGGGCGGAACGGCGCCGGCCTTTCCGCAAGAGGGGCCGGCGCTCTGATTCCGGTAACCTCTTTTTCGCCGACGCCGGCTAGGCTCGCCCCATGTTCGGGAGAGGGATCGCCGTCACCGCAATCGCCCTGCTCGCGGCGCTCGCCGTCGGAAGCTGGCCGACGCCGTCGTCGCTGGAGGCCGATCCCGACCGCCCGACATTGATCGTCGAACCGGACGCGCCGGCACCAGCCGGGGCCGCGCCCGAACAGCGGCCGATTGCCAGCGGCCCCGGCAGCGTGACCATCGAGCGCGCGGCGGACAGCCATTTCTATGCCGAAGCGCTGGTCAACGGCACGCCGGTCCGGTTCATCGTCGACACCGGCGCCACCAGCATCGTGCTCACCCGCGAGGACGCGCTGCGCGCCGGCATCGGCGAGGGCGAATATTCGGCGACCGGCCTGGGCGCCGCCGGCGAAGTGCGGCTGATGCCGGTGACACTCGCCCGCCTCGCGATCGGACCGCTGGCCACCGACAATGTCCCGGCGATGGTGGCGGAGAAGGACCTGCCGGTCTCCCTGCTCGGGCAGAGCTATCTGCGGCGCCTCGGCACCGTCTCCATCAGCGGCGACCGGATGGTCCTGCGGTAGCCCTACCGCTTGCGCCGCACCGGCACCTGGACGTTGCACAGGTCGACGCCCCCCGCCGGTTCCTGGAAGAAGTCCCCGCCGCGATTGGCCCGTCCGGTGATATAGCTGGCGAAGGCGGCGCCGTCGGTGCGCAGCACTTCGTATCGCGGACGCTCCGCCTCGGGCACGTCGGCCGCCAGCCGCACGTCGGCGATCGGGATGTCCGCCGCCCGATCCTCGTAGAAGCCGAGCGCCCCGGTGCCGCGCGGGCGGCCCGACAAGACGGCCATGCCGTCGACGACGCGGCCGACCAGGGCGATGTTGCGGTCGAGATGGCGGGGCGCATGGCCGATCACCGCATAGAGCTCGCCGCCGAGGCCGGTGTCCGGGGCAAGGTCGCGGCCGGCGCCGACCATGCCGTAGCAATGGGCAAGCCAGGTCGTGCCCCTGTCCGGGTCGGAACCGACCGGCCAGCCGTCGGCATGGCCCGCCGCCGGAGCGTAGCTGTCGGGATAGCCGAGCGGCCGGACGGCGAGCCCGGCGGCGGGTCGCTCATATTCGGCAGGCGGGCGGGCGACGATGCCGTCGGGAAGCGTCCTGTCGCCCTCATTGTGGCCCCACTGGACGACATAATTGTCCTGCACCCGGTAGACGGCGCTGTCGCGCCACCAGCCGAAGCGGGCGAGCGCGCGGATGTTGGCGACATGGACCGGCGCGAAGGCCGGCGCCAGTTCGATGGCCACGAGACCGCCGTCCTTCAGCCGCATGAGCAGCAGATTGTCGGGATCGATTTCCCGCCATTCGGACGGCGCGGCGCGCTCCACCACGGTCGCGGGCTCCGCCGCGTCACGGACCGGCCGGGGCCGCCACTCCCCTTCCGGAGCCGAGGCCGCTGCTCCCGGGGCGCAGGACAGGCCTGCAAGAAAAAGACATGTCAGCCTGCGTCGCATGGAGCCTCCGTCGAAGTGCGGCAGCGTCGGGCCGCCGCGGGAAATCCACAGTTCATACCGTGTTATCCACAGCTGTTGATCTCCATCGGGATATCGGATCAACTGGGGTTCTGGACAGGAATTCGACTCGCACTGGGGGGTGCTGTGGAAAACGACCTGCAATATTATTCCCGCCGGGCCGCCGAGGAACATCAGGCCGCCGCCATGGCCACATCCCAGGCGGCAAAGCGCGCCCACAAGACCCTGGCCGAGAAATATACCGGCATCGTCGAAGGCAGGACCCGAATCCCCGGCGGCGATAGCGGCTCGTCCGAAGGATAGGCTCGAACCGGAGCGCGATCCTGGCGGCTCCACCTCCTTGACGGCCCCACCCCAGCTCTTCCCTGATGGAGAAGGACTTCCGGGGGGAATTCCGATCAGTTCGGGGAGAAGAAGGCCGTCTGCCGGCGCTGCTTGAGGCTGCGCAGGCGATCGAGATGGAGGGCAGACAGCGAGAAATGGGCGCGAGCGGCCTCGACGCAGCGCGCGTCGAGCGCGAGATCAAGCTCGGCCATCGCCCGTTCGGAATGGATCCTGATCTGGTCCTCGGTCGTCATTCTCAATCTCCGACTCGGGTGGCTCTCACTATCGGTGCGCACCATGTCAGCCATGTGACGCCCGCCGCGCACCAAACTGGGATAATGCCGGAGCTTTCTTGGCGGCGTGCCCCCGGTGCCGATCACGAAGCTGCCGGCGATCCGGCCTGCCCGGATGCCGAAACCGAGTCGCATTGTGGGACAGGCGGATGGGCGACGAAAGAATCATAACATAGGTGAGCAACCTTGCGCACATGCTCCATTAGGAGGCGGTCCGACCGGACAGAGCGAAGCGATGGCCACCCCCACTCTCAGGCTCCAAGCGTTTGCGGGACTCCCCAAGGCCGATCGTGCCAGGATCGACAGCCTGTCCCGCCGCGCCGTGCGGGACCTGCCGGCCCGGCGCGACCTGGTGCGCGAGGGCGAGCGGCCGCGAAGCGTCTTCATCCTGCTCGACGGTTGGGCGTGCCGGTACAGGATGCTTCCGGACGGACGGCGCCAGATCGTCGCGCTGCTGCTGCCCGGCGACCCGTGCGACCCGGTGCTGTCCCCGGCGCATGAAGCCGATCACAGCGTCGGTTCGATCACCGCGATCTCGGTCGCCGAGATCGGCCGCGACGAGTTCGAGCAGATGCTGGACCAGCATCCCCGGATCGTCCGCGCGCTCTACCAGGACCAGCTCGCCAAGAGCGCGATCCAGCGCGAATGGGCGGTCAACCTCGGCCAGCGCAGTTCCTACGAGCGCATTTCCCACCTGATGTGCGAGACGGTGGTCCGGCTGCGGAGCGTGGGCCTCAGCGACGGGCGCAGCTGCACCTTTCCGCTGACCCAGGTGGACCTGGCGGATGCGACCGGCCTCACCGCGGTGCACGTCAACCGGACGCTGCAGGAGCTGCGGCACGACGGCATCATCGCGCTGCAGAGCCGGACCCTCATCGTCCCCGACCTCGCCCGGCTGAAGGCGGCGGCGCTGTTCAACGACAGCTATCTCCACCTCGGCCGGGAGGGTGCGAAGCGCGGGTGAACGGCCGGACGGGCCGGCGGTGGGGTTCAGTGTGAAACGGGCATCGGGTCAGGCCTGGGCGGCGGCGACGAGCGGAAGCTCGTGCTGTTCGGGCTCGAACCTCTGCCAGCCGTGCGGCCCGAGCTTCTCGATCGGGCGGTAGCGGGTCTTGTAGGCCATGCGCTTCGAATTCTCGACCCAGTAGCCGAGATAGACATAGGGTAGCCCGGCCCGCGCGGCGCGCACGATATGGTCGAGGATGATGAAGGTGCCGAGGCCCGGTCGGGCGGGATCGTGCGGCTCGAAGAAGCTGTAGATCATCGAAAGGCCATCGGCCTGCTGGTCGGTGAGGCAGGCGCCGACCAGGCGGCCCGGCCGCTCGTCAACCGACGGCTCGCGATATTCGATCATGAAGGTCTTGACCGGGCTCTGTTCGACCATGTCCGCGAAATCATTCTCGTCCATGTCGATCATGCCGCCGCCCGGGTGGCGCGCCTGCAGGTAGCGGCGGAGAAGCTGATATTGTTCGTCGGTCGTCCACGGCTTGCAGGCCGTCACTTCGAGATCGGCGTGGCGGCGCAGGGTGCGGCGCTGGCTGGAGCTGGGCTGGAACTCCCCCGCGACGACGCGGACGGAGACGCAGGCGGCGCAATCGATGCAGCTCGGCCGGTAGGCGACCCCCTGGCTGCGGCGGAAGCCGATGCGCCCGAGCGCATCGTTGAGATCCGACGCATGCTGGCCCGTCAGTTCGGTGAACACCTTCCGTTCCGTCTTGCCGGGCAGATACGGGCAGGGCGACGGCGTCGTGACGAAAAAGCGAGGAAAACGGAAAGGTGCGCTCACCGTTGCTCCACCAAATAAGGGTGTGTCCGATGTAATTCTTTATGCGGCTTAACGATCCCCATGGGAAGAGCGCACGCGACGAACCGGGTCCAAATCGACGAGCCGTTCCACCCCGGGACGCGGGAAGCGGAAGAGGTTGTCGCGCCCGCCTCAGCGGGTTTCGACGGGCCGGACCGGGAAGCCTTCGTTCCTGAGATCCTCGACCAGCCGCTGGAGATGCTCGGCGTCGCGCGCCTCGCATTCGATGTCGGCGAACAGGCCCTTGGCCGGAAGCGCGGTGAAGATGCGCTGGTGCGAGACTTCGATGATGTTGACCTGATGCTTGTCGAACAGGCGGGCGACCGCATAGAGCGCGCCCGGCCGGTCCTGGAGCTGGACGCGCAGGCGCGCGAGCCGGCCGGAGCGCACCAGATCGCGCAGCAGGACGTTGGCGAGCAGGCGGGTGTCGATATTGCCGCCGGTGAGGATGAGGCCGACGTTGCGGCCGCGGAACTGGTCGGGATGCTGGAGCAGCGCCGCAAGGCCGGTCGCGCCCGCGCCTTCCACCACCGTCTTCTCGATCTGCAGGAGAAGGTTCAGCGCATATTCGATCTTCGCCTCGGGCACGAGCAGCATGTCGTCGACGATCCGCTCGAGGATCTCGGCGGTGAGCCGCCCGGGCTCCTTGACCGCAATGCCTTCGGCGAGGGTGTCGCCCGAGGAAGGCAGATTCTGCCCGCCGAGGCGGCAGTACATCGAGGGATAGAGTTCGGCCTGGACGCCGACGAGCCGGATCTCCGGCCGCAGCGCGCGGGCCGCGGTGCCGACTCCGGACAGCAGGCCGCCGCCGCCGACCGGGACGACCAGGGTGTCGATATCCGGCGCATCGGCCAGCATTTCGAGCGCGAGCGTGCCCTGGCCGGCGATGATCTCCGCATCGTCGAACGGATGGACGAAGGTGAGCGAGCGTTCCTCGGCGAGCTGGACCGCATGGGCATAGGCTTCGTCGAACGTCTCGCCGTGGAGCACGATCGAGGCGCCATGCCCTTCGGTCTGCATCACCTTGATGGTGGGCGTCGGCACCGGCATCACGATCGTCACCGGGATGCCGAGGCGGGCGCCGTGATAGGCGAGGCCCTGAGCATGGTTGCCGGCCGAGGCGGCGATGACGCCGAGACTGCGGCGCGTCTTGTCCATGAGCAGGAGCTTGTTGAGCGCCCCGCGCTCCTTGTACGCCGCGGTGAACTGGAGATTCTCGAACTTCAGGAAGACATTGGCCCCGGTCAGTTCGGACAGGGTGCGGCTGCGCGTGGTCGGCGTGTGCACGATGGCCCCTTCGATGCGCCGCGCGGCCGCGCGAACATCGGCAAGGGTGACCGGAAGGTCGGTCTGCTGTGCAACGGTTGCCATAAATTCCAGCTTCTGTCTCAGGAATGCCGCCTCTAACCCATCTGGCGTGTCACGCAAACAAGCCTTATGCGAACCGGCGATGGCACAGATCGCATTCATCGGGCTCGGCGTCATGGGCGCCCCGATGGCCCGCCACCTCGCCGCCGCGGGCCACAGCCTCACCGTATATAACCGAAATATGGAAAAAGCGTGGAGGTGGGTGGAACGGCACGGGGGCAAGCATGCCCCGACGCCGGCGGCCGCCTCCGGGGGCGCGGATGCGGTGATTTCCTGCGTCGGCACCGACGACGACGTCGAGGAAATCACGATCGGCCCCAACGGCGCCTTCCGCAACATGCGCCAGGGCGCCCTGTTCATCGACCATACCACGGTGTCGGCGAAGATCGCGCGGCGGGTCGCGCAAGAGGGCGGGAAACGGCAGATCCTGTGCGTCGACGCACCGGTGTCGGGCGGGCAGTCCGGCGCCGAGAACGGCCAGCTTTCGATCATGTGCGGCGGCAGCGATGCGGCGATGGCGGGGGCGCGGCCGCTGATGGAAGCCTATGCGGCGCGGATCGTCCACGTCGGCGGCGACGGCAGCGGGCAGCTCACCAAGATGGTCAACCAGATCGCGATCGCCGGCGTGCTGCAGGGCCTCGCCGAGGCGCTCGCCTTCGCCAAGGCGGCGGGGCTCGACCGCGACAAGGTGTTCGAGGCGGTGTCCGGCGGCGCGGCGCAGAGCTGGCAGATGGTCAACCGCTGGACGACGATGGACGCGGGCGAGTTCGACTTCGGCTTCGCGGTCGACTGGATGCGCAAGGATCTGGGACTCGCGATCGACGAGGCGCGGGCCAACGGCGCGACGCTGCCGGTCGCGGCGCTGGTGGACCAGTTCTACGCGGACATCCAGGCGATGGGCGGCGGGCGGAACGATACGTCGTCGCTGATCCGCAGGCTGACTCGGTGAGGACATTCCTCGTCGCCGCGCTTGCGGCGCTGCTGTGCGCGCAGACCGCCGCGGCCGACACGCTGATCGACAATGTCAACGGCTACACGCTCGACGCCGAAGCGCGGCTCGTGCGCTTTTCCGGGCTGCACGTCGACGATGACGGGCGGGTGAAAGCGCTACTGAGGCGAAAGGACAAAAGGCCGGAGCGGCCGGATTATCGGCTCGACGGCAAGGGGCGCACGCTCATCCCGGGGATGATCGATTCCCACGGGCACGTGATGGACCTGGGATATCAGGCGCTGCGGCTCGACCTCAGCGATACGAACAGCCTGGCGGAGGCGCAGGCGAAGATCGCCGCCTTTGCCGCCGCCAATCCGACGCCGCGGTGGATCGTCGGGCGCGGGTGGAACCAGGAGAAATGGGGGCTGGGCCGTTTCCCGACCGCGGCGGAGATCGACGCGGTGGTGGCGGACCGGCCGGTGTGGCTGGAGCGGATCGACGGCCATGCCGGATGGGCCAACAGCCTGGCGATGAAGGAAGCGGGGATCGACGCCAGGACCGCCTCCCCGCCCGGCGGCCGGATCGAGGCGGCGGACGGCAAGCCTTCGGGCGTGTTCGTCGATGCGGCGATGGCGCTGATGTGGAAGGCGGTGCCGCCGCCGCTGCCCCGCATCAGCGACCAGGCGTTCCTCGAGGCGCAGCGGGCGGCGCTCGCCAACGGGCTGACCGCCGTCGCCGATATGGGCACCGATGCGACCGGCTGGAACGTGTTCCGCCGCGCCGGGGACCGCGGGGCGCTTTTCCTACGCATCATTTCCTATGGCGACGGGGTGGATACGGCGCTGGCGGTGGCGGGCACCGGGCCGACGCCGTGGCTTTATGGAAACCGGCTGCGGATGGTGGGCGTGAAGCTCGTGGCCGACGGGGCGCTCGGTTCGCGCGGGGCCTGGCTGAAGCAGGATTATTGCGACGCGCCGGGGCAGCGAGGCCTGGCATTTCACGACGACGCCCGGCTCAAGAATCTGATGAGCCGCGCGGCGATGGACGGGTTCCAGCTCGCCGTCCATGCGATCGGCGATGCCGCCAACGACCAGCTTCTGGATGCGATCGAGGAGCTGGCCGGCACCTATACCGGCGACCGGCGCTGGCGTATCGAGCATGCGCAGGTGGTCGATCCGGCCGACCTGCCGCGCTTCGCAAGCCACGGCACGATCGCATCGATGCAGCCGGTCCATGCGACATCGGACTGGCGCATGGCCGAGGCGCGGATGGGAACGGAGCGGCTGGGCGGCGCCTATGCCTGGGCGGCGATGCTGGCGAACCGGACCCCCCTCGCCTTCGGATCCGATTTTCCGATCGAATCCCCCAATCCGTTTCACGGGCTGGCTGCGGCGATCAGCCGCGAGGACGCGCAGGGGCAGCCGGCGGGCGGATGGATGCCGCAGCAGAAACTGACCCTCACCCAGGCCTTCGCCGCCTTCACCACCGGGGCGGCCCGGGCGGCCTTCGCCGAGGACCGGCTCGGCAGCCTGGAGGAGGGCAAGCTCGCCGACTTCCTGTTCATCGACCGCGACATTTTCGCCGCTGGCGCGACCCCGGCGCAGATCCGCGAGACGCAGGTGATCGAGACCTGGATCGGCGGGCGCAAGGTGTGGGATCGCAGCGGCGCGGCCAACGCCCCGGCGGCGCGCGCCGAAACCGGCGGCCCGGCCGGACGTTGAGCGGGGAACCGAGCGGAGGCGCCCCCATGTCGAACGGCCGCAGCATCACGATCCGAAAGACGAGCCTCGCGCTGCCGGCAGTGGGAAGCGGCGCGGTGGCCGCGGGCGCGATGTCCGCGGGCGCGGTGGCCCTCGGGGCGCTGGCGATCGGCGCGGTCGCGATCGGGGCCTTTGCGATCGGCCGGCTGTCGGTGGGGCAGGCGCGGATCGGAAAGCTGGAGATCGGCCAGCTGGTGGTGCGGTCCTATTCCGGGCCTGCGGGACCCGGCGGAGCCTGAGCGCGCCCGAGGGAGGGAGGGAGGGACCGGCCGCCCGCGCTGCGGCCGGGTCCCTTTCGGAGCGGATCACGATGAGAAAGAGGGACGCTTACACCTAAAGAACTTCGCGATCGTCGACCCTCCTGCGCCAGGGATTCCCCCTGCGCCTGCGAGCTTCGGGGGACAGGTCGGAGGGTGTCCGGCCCCGGGCGGCCGCCGCCAGGGGGAGAAAAGTCAGAAAAGTTAGGCTTGCATAGGGTCGAAAAAATTCCGGCTCAGGCGGGCGAAATAGCCTTCGCGTTTGCGGCGAGCCTGGGCGTGGCGGCGGGCCTGCCAGCTTTCGACGATCGAGCGCTCCTCGTCGGTGAGGCAGCGGACATATCGGGCGTCCCCGAACGTGCCCCATTGATCGCCGTCGAAGCCTTCGGGCGGCGGCAGGCGGGTGAACCATCGGCCCTCTTTGGACCAGACCGGCGCGTTCGCCTGGTCCGGCGCGGGGAGCGGGGCGGACAGCCCGGCTTCGAGCGCGCCGAGCACCGTATCCCAATTTTCGATGGTATTGCGGACCTTATATCTGTCCTTCTTGTCGAGGCGGCCGAGCAGATAGACGAGGAGGCGGTTGTCGTAGAGCCGCTCCTCCCCGACCACTTCGCCATGATAATAGCGGTAGCGGACCGTTCCGTTGACGGCGCGTTCGAAGGCGGTGGAGTGGAGGCGATCCATGCCGAGCAGGACCGCCGCGTCCCACGCCTCGTTGAAGCTGGCGGCATCCGGCCGGCGGCGCAGGCGATAGGCGCTCTGCTCCGTCATCCCCACCCGCGCCGCCGCCTCCCGAACGATACCGCAATCGGCCAGCTCCTCGATGAACTGGCGCTGCCGCTCCGGCGTCCAGCCGGACGCGCGATAGCCGACTTCGACGGGGGCGAAGGTGGGGGTGACCGTCGCGGGGAGTTGGTCCGGCGAGGCCTGTTCGGGGTGCAGTTCGTGAGTACGATCCATTGGGTGCACAGCTCATATGTTCACTATATGTTCCGTATCATAGGAGCGTGGCAATTACAATAGGGATTGTCCTATGCAGCCAATCAGCTGTGGCAGTTTTGTTATTGCGAGGATCGTCTGCTCTGCGCCCATTGCCGCCGTTCAGCCTGGTTCGGCGCGATCCCGAAACCTGCCATTCCTTCACGCGGCTCTGAGCGGCCACCGGGGCGACCGACTTGGGACTAAGCCGTCGTTCCAGAGCGCTTGGTCAAGCGGCAAGTTTTTGCCAGCAGCGGACATTCGGCGCTTGTCCGAACGGGGCCACAAAACGGCACAGATGGGGCCGGTAGCCGAATGACAGGTCAGCAGCGAGCAAATGCAAATAGCTGCCGTTGGAGAGTTGACACCTGCGGAGATCAACCTCTCCGGGAACGACCGGTTGGTTGGCGACACGTCCCAACACAAGAAATACTACATGATATTTGGAAGATTATGAGAGGGCGGGGGCAGTGCAGATAGCTTCTGCTGTCACTCCCAACGCGAATGTATGCTCCAGCGCTATTGACAGTCGCCTAGAGAGCAAAGTCGGCGGCAAGCAGCGCCACAGTGGACGCGAAGCCGGCGAACGGCACCCACAAGGGGCAAACGAAAACGTTGCTCGGCGGCGCCGCTTCCGCTCGCTTGATCCAGATGAGGGCCAAATTGATGAGGGCAAAGATTACCAACGTGCCCCTCGCCGCAAGGTCGGCCAGGCCGCCGAGCGATAGCGCGAGGGCCAGAGCCAGAATGGCCGTCACCCCGATCCCGGTGGTGATGAGCGGAGTGCCGGTCGCGGAACTGACAGTGCCGAGCCGCGAGGGCAGGAAACCCTGCCGCGCCATTCCGTAAAGAACGCGTGCGATCATGATCATGTGAACCACCACGCCGTTGAGGGTGGCCACGATCGCGATGGCGCTCATCATAGCGAGCGGAAATCCGGTCAGACGCTCAAACACCAGGGCTAGCGGAGCCCTGGATGCGCCGAGTTCGGCGGGCGAGACCGCGACGACTGCAATCCAGACCACGAGGAAATAAAGGAACGCCGTGATCCCCAGCGTCAGAAACAGCGCGCGCGGCAAAGTACGCGTTGGCTCCTTCATCTCTTCCGAGATGTTGACCAGGTGCTCAAAGCCGAGAAAAGCGAACACCGCCACAAGGCTTGATCCCAGCACCGATACCCAAGCGACCGCGTCGCCGGCACCCGGTACGAGTTCAGGCAGGCGCCCAAGGGGCTCTCCGCCCATCATAGCGCCGGCCCCGATGATGACGGCGAGCCCACCGATCTCTATAACGGTCATCATGCCGGCAAACGTGACCGACTGCGTCGTCGCGAGGCACGACACCGCCCCCATGGCCAGGACCACCCCGGCGATGATCCAGGAATCGGGCCAGTCGAGAAACGACGCGATATAGCCGGCGCTGCCGCTGGCGATCGTAGCGGCGGATATCGTGGCAGTGGCGACCACCAGGAGCCCGACCGAGAGGCTGAGCCAACGGCGGTCGAATGCCGCTTGGATGTAGGCGGCTTCGCTCGCGCTTACCGGCATGCGCGTGCCGAGCTCGGCGAAAGAGGCGGCGCTCAAGGCCATCGGTATGGCGGCGACGAGGAAGGCCAGCGGAGCGTGCATCCCGCTCCGGTCCGCCATGACGCCGACCAGGACGTATATCCCGGCCCCGATCGTCACTCCGAGGCCGTAGAGAACCGCGTGCGTCAGCGACAACGTGCGAACGAGGCCGCCCTGCCCTGCGGCTGCAGCCTGCGGCTGCAGCGGGGCGCCGCTCACGAGGTTCTCAATGCCGGGTTACCAGGCGCGGTCACAGCGGTTCGAAACAGCGCGCCATCGCTTCCTCATCGGTCGATGGCTGAGCGCAGGGGTCGATCGACCTCAGATAGGAGAGCAGGTTGTCGACGTCGCGCGGCGACAGCCGGAAAGCCGGCATGCGCGCGTGAGCCACTTCGATGCCTCGGACGAACGCCCCTCGGAGGTCCTCGATCGCGTAGCGCTTGTAGAGGTCGCGCAGCGGTGGCGCCTCTGCGATGGCGCTGGCGCCGGTGAGGTCGATAGCGTGGCAGCGCGAGCACTGTTGCTCGGCGACTATCCTGCCCAGCTTTGCTTCGGGCGTTATCGGAGCCGCCTCGGACGGCAGCGCGCTGGCGGTGGAAGGCGCAGGGCGCTCTGCACAGCCTGCCGCCAGCGCGAAAGTCGCCAACGCCGCGATGAAAAATCCGGGATGCCTCATCTTAGACCCCTCGTCGGTTCGAGCTGTATCGACCCCATCTGGCAAGTCAGACGGTGAGGGCTTTGTTCCGGAGCGATGCGCCTGGAGGTCATCGGAAGGCAAACAGTTCGTGGCGAATGGCGCCGCTGCGAAGGCCATGATCGCTCGCGGCCCGGCGAACCGCATCCAGCAGCCCTCGGGGCCCGCACACCGCTACGTCGAGCCGCGACGCGTCCACGCTCTGCGCGATCTGCCCGAACCGCCGCGTGAACGCCTCGGATGAGGGGCCGGCACTTACCGGCACGAACTCGATACCCCGGTCGCGGGCCATGGCCTCCAGGACGGATACGTCGGGGAACGCCCGGCCGGGCGTGAAGAAGTAGAACAGCGTCACTTGTTCGAAGCGGTCCGCCTCGCCATCTCGCATCCAGGCGATGAACGGCGATATTCCCACGCCCCCGCCGATCCAGATTTCCCGCTCACACTCCGGTTTCCGCTCGAAGCGGCCGTAGGGTGCATAGACGTCGGCGTGCATGCCGGGCTCGACCTCGGCGATCAGCTTCGTCGTGTAGTCGCCGAGCGCGCGGATGACGAAGCTGATCCTCCCGTCCGCCGAAGGGGCTGAGGCGATCGTGAACGGATGCGGCTCGCGCAGCCCGTCTGCCTTCATACGCAGGAACCCGAAGTGGCCCGCGTGGAACCGCGCCCGGTGGCTCACCGGCTCGAGCTCGATCTCGGCCGCAGCGGATCCGCGCGAGACCTTGACGACCCGGTAGTGACCGTGGCGCGCCACCAGCGGGTAGAGCAACAGCTTGTAGGCGGCCGCAAGCAGGGCGAGTACCGAGAGCCCGGCAAGCCACAGCCCGGCGGCGCTACCGAGTTCGATCGGCGATTTAATGCTGAGCCAGTGGGCGACAACGACAAGGAACAGCGGTCCCGAAAGGCGGTGCCACCAGCGCCACACGCTGTACGGAATATTCCGGTTGAGCGCGAGGATCACGATCCCCATCAGCACGACGAAGCTGGCCTGTCGGACGAAGCGCGTCCAAGCCGGCGGCAAGGCCAGGATCGCTTCGGCCTGCCACAGCGGATCGCCGGCTTTGAAAAGCAGATGCACCGAGGCCAGTGCAAGTGCAAAGACACCCAGCCACTTGTGAGCTTCGTAGACCCGGTCCAGCCCGCCGAAGAGTCCTTCCATCATGGGCCAGCGTGCAGCCAGGATCGCTGCGGCGGCCATCAGTGCCAGAGCTGAAATCCCGCAAGCCAAACTAAGCGTCGCCGGAGTCCACCAGGTTGCCGGCGGGACCTCCAATAGTGCGAGGCCTGAGCTAATCGCCACGATCCCGATAATCGCTTGCCACGACTTCATAATGCCACCGGCTCCGTGCTGCAGCACTCAAGGGCGAGCAGTGCGCCCAGCATGCATCCGAATGTCTGGCGCCGTCAAACTGGGTATCGTGGTGCCTCCCGCTTGATGAACCACGCCTGCCCGACATTTTGCCGCACCTACTGGCCCCGCCACACCTAACAGCAGGTCGGCTGATCGAACCTTCACCAGCAGCTAGATCAGACCACGTGCCAGCCAGAGATCGTCCCGTTGAGGGGGCACTTCGTTCTCGCTTCTCTTTATCAAGCTTGAGAACGCCTCATCCTGTGAGAGGAAGACCTCGCCGCTGAGCTCTTCGAGGAACGAGGAGCGCTGCAGCCGGTCCATGACCGGACCCTTCACCTCCGAGAGGTGCAGTCTGACGCCGGCATCCGCCAGCCGGTGATTGATTGCCTCGAGGCTTTCGAGCGCCGAGGCGTCGATCGAGTTCACGGCCGAGGCCATCAGCACGAGATGCTTCGCCTCGGGGTGGTCGGCCACCGTCTCGAGCACGAACTCCTCGAGCCAGCGGGCGTTGAGATAGGTTAGACTCTCGTCGATGCGGATCGTCAGCACGCGCGGATCGGTCAGGACCTTGTGCCGCTTGACATTGCGGAAGTGTCCCGTCTCCGGCACGCGGCCGACGATCGCGGCATGGGGGCGCGACGAGCGCCACAGGTGGAGCGCCAGGCTGAGCCCAACGCCGGCGATCACACCCGGTTCGACCCCCAGCAGCAACGTCACGGCGATGGTAGCGGCCATCGCGGCGAAGTCCGCTTGCGAGTAGCGCCAGATGGTGCGCGGCGTCTTCAGGTCCACCAGGCTCAAGACAGCCACGATGATGGTCGCGGCCAGCGTCGCCAGGGGCAAGGCGTAGAGCAGAGGCGTGAGGAACAGCGCGGCGATGGCGATGCCGACGGCGGTGAAGGCACCGGCGGCGGGCGTTTCGGCACCGGCGTCGAAGTTCACCACCGACCGCGCGAAGCCGCCAGTGACGGGATAGCCGCCGGAGAAGGAGGCGGCGACGTTGGCGGCGCCGAGGCCGATGAGCTCCTGGTCGGGATCGATCCGCTGGCGCTTCTTAGCCGCGAGGGTCTGCGCCACTGAAACCGACTCAACGAAGCCGATGATCGACAGGAGCAGCGCAGGAATCGCCAGCTGCTGCCACAGGCCAGGGTCGAACAGCGGCACCGTCAGCGGCGGGAGGCTCTGAGGGATGCTTCCGACCACCCGGACGCCCTGCCGCTCCAGATCGAACACTACGACTGCGAGCGTCGCCGCCGCGACCGCTGCGATCGGGCCAGCCTTGGCGACGAGGTCGGCCGGGCGCGGCTGCAGCCCTGCCTTAACCAGGAGCGGCTTCAAGCCCTTGCGGACCCAGAAGAGGAACGCCGTCGAGAGCACGCCGATGACCAGCGTCGGCAGATTGGTGTCGTGAAGGTTGGCCAGCAATGTCCCGACCAGCTCGGGCATCGCTTCGCCCGAAGCCGAGATGCCGAAGATCGCCTTCAGCTGGCTGGTGGCGATGATGATGCCGGATGCGGTGATGAAGCCGGAGACGACCGGATGCGACAGAAGGTTTGCCAGGAAGCCGAGCTTTAGCACGCCCATCAGCAGCAGGATCAGGCCCGAAAGCAGCGCCAGCACCAGCGCCGCGGCAATGAACTCCCCGCTGCCCGGAGGCGCCACGCTGCTCGCAGCGGTCAGCGTCATCAGCGAGATCACCGCCACGGGCCCGACCGCGAGCGCGCGGCTGGTGCCGAACAGCGCATAAGCGACGATGGGGAGGATCGAAGCGTAGAGGCCGACTTCGGGCGGCAGCCCCGCGAGCATCGCATAAGCGAGGCTCTGTGGGATCAGCATGATCGTGACTATTCCGGCCGCGACGAGATCGTTGGTTAGCGCGGTGCCGTTATAGGCGCGCCCCCAATCGAGGACTGGCAGGTAGCGGGCAAGGCGCGGCATGATCGGGCGGGCCCCGGCGCCCTTCAGCGCTTCGCCAGGCGGTCGCGCAATGCTGCGATGTCGTAGCCAGCATCTGCAGCGGTGCGGATCAACTCGTCGGCCGGGCGCTGATCGGCGTTCGACAATGCCCAGAGCGAGGTGGATCGCGCGCCCGTCCGGCAAAAGCCGACGATCGGCTTGGGAAGCTCCTCGAGCGCGGCTCTGAAGCGCGCGGCATCCTCGTCGGTGATGGCGCCCGGCGTTACTGGAATGTGGCGCGCTTCCATGCCCGCGTCGCGTGCGGCTCGCTCAATCGTCGCCCAGGCGGGCTGATCCGGCTCTTCCCCGTCGGGGCGGTTGCTGATCACCGAGCGAAAACCCGCAGCGGCGAGAGCTTGCATGGCGGCGGGATCGATCTGCGGGGTGACCGACAGGCGATCGGAGAGGCGCTTGGGCTGTGTCATGAGGCGACCTTTCATTCCATGGTGACTTTCTGGAGCAGCATGCCCGCGAGCATGGCTGCGAGAAACGGGATGGCATGCGCGGGCGACAGCACGAGCGATGCCACGGCAGGGCCTGGACACAGGCCAGCAATGCCCCAGCCGATGCCGAACAGGGCGGCGCCGGCAATCAGGCGCGGATCGAGATCAGTCCGGTCTGGAAGGGCAAACTTTTCGCCGAACACGGGCTTTGTCATGCGCGCCTGGATGCGCCAGGCCGCCGCCATGACCAGGACCGCGCCGCCCATGACGAAAGCGAGCGTCGGATCCCAATTGCCGAACAGGTCAAGAAAGCCGCGCACCCGTTGAGGATCGGTCATGCCCGACACGGTCAGGCCCATCCCGAACAGGAACCCCGAGGCAATCGGTGGCAGAAGCTTGCGGAGATGGGCCATGCTTCAGGCTCCGATCAGCGTCATGAGAAACACCGTGGCGATCCCGGCCGCCATGAACGTGGCGGTCGCCACGATCGAGCGCTGCGACAGCCGGCTGACGCCGCACACGCCGTGACCGCTGGTGCAGCCGCTGCCCATCCGGGTGCCGAACCCGACAAGCAGGCCGGCAGCGATCAGCAGGGGCCAGCCGGCGAACACCGCCGGCTCCCAGTCGGTAGCGAGACGGACCGCCAGCGCCCCGAGCGGAAGGCCGATGATGAAGCCCCAGGCGCTTGTCTTCGCCATGCTGCCTTCGGCGATGCCGGTGCCGCGGGCGAGAATGCCCGAGACCCCGGCGATCCGCCCGGCGCCAAGCAGCATCAACGCCGCGGCAAGGCCGATCAGCACGCCGCCGATCAGGCCCTGCAGCGGAGCGGCATCGGGAAAGCCGGGCAGCATCACAGCTTGTTCACCGGCAGCTTGAGGTAGGACGTGCCGTCTGCCTCAGGCGGAGGCAGATGGCCGCCCCGCATGTTAACCTGGATCGAGGGCAGGATCAGCCGCGGCATCTCCAGCGTCGCGTCACGCTGCGTGCGCATCTCGACGAACTGGTCCTCGGTCACGTCCTGATGCAGGTGGACGTTGGCGGTCCGCTCGGCGAGCATCGTGGTCTCCCACACGAACTCCTCCCGGTTGGGCGCCTTGTAGTCATGGCACAGGAACACGCGGGTCTGGTCGGGAAGGCGCATCAGGCGCCGGACCGAGTGGTACAGCTTGCGCGCGTCGCCGCCGGGGAAGTCGGCGCGCGCCGAGCCGTAGTCGGGCATGAACATCGTATCGCCGATGAACGCGGCATCGCCGACGATGTAGGCCATGTCCGCCGGGGTGTGCCCGGGCACGTGGAGCGCGATCAGCGGAATGTCGCCAATCATAAGCTCTTCGCCGTCTTCGAGCAGACGGTCGAACTGCGAGCCGTCGCGCGCGAACTCGGTGCCTTCGTTGAAGATCTTGCCGAACACGCCCTGTACGGTCACGATCTCGCGGCCGATGGCGAGCTTGCCGCCGAGCTTTTCCTGCAGGTAAGGCGCGGCCGACAAGTGGTCGGCGTGCGCGTGCGTCTCGAGGATCCAGTCAACCGTCAGCCCTTGTTCCTGCACATAGTCGACGATTTCGTCGGCGGCGTCGAAGCTGGTCCGGCCGGAAGGCTGATCGAAGTCCCACACACTGTCGATAATCGCGGCGCGCCCGGTCCGATCGTCGCTTACCACATAGCTCGCCGTGAAGGTTGGCTCATGGAAGAACGCCTTGACGTGCGGTGCTCGCAAGCGGCCGGTGAGCACGGCGTTCACCTGCTCAATAGCTGTTTCGATGCTCGTGTCCTGGGTCATGCGTTTTCTCCGGATTCAAGCTCCCGAGCACTTGTATTGCCAAGCTCAGGGCAAAAGATTTGATGGAGTAGAACGAGCACTTGCTCGGCCTTGGGATCACAGACGCGGTAGAATACGCACTGGGCGTTCTTTCGCGTAGCGACGAGGCCCTCCTCGCGCAGTTTGGCAAGGTGCTGGGACAGCGCCGACTGGCTGAGCCCGACACGGTCGATCAACTCGCCCACCGACAACTCGCTGGCCTCTGCAAGGTAGCAGAGAACAAGCAGGCGGGATTCATTCGCCATGACCTTGAGAAGGCGGCTCGCCTCGCCCGCCTGGCGTGTGAACTCCGAAGCTGGAATTCCTATAGCGCTCATTCTGAGCCTCCATTAGATATGTCTAATTTAGAGCAGGCTAATGAAGGTTCAAGAGCGGAAGTTAGTTTCTTCGTTGGCGCAATGTCAGGCCGGGATCACCCGGCGAGCCTCTTCGGATTTGGAAATCAGGGGGAACCCGCGGATTTGGGGCGAGGAGTACCGGTGCAGGTCGGGTCGGGGTGTTTGTTCGGCCCTGATATCCCCCAACCCCTCCCCTGAAGGGGAGGAGCTTGGG
>Ga0182748_1000146_pt1 | contig 83279 bp, 73 predicted proteins | sample eDN3rd37CKraftOP_FD_128877 | JGI IMG/M metagenome (GOLD analysis project Ga0182748, IMG submission 128877) | Enriched Organic Plus compost microbial communities from Emeryville, California, USA - eDNA 3rd pass 37_C Kraft OP (version 2) (version 2) ... | reverse complement strand
GGGGGGGGGGGGGCGGGGCCGGGGGGGGGGGGGGGGGGGGGGGGGGGGGGGGGGGACGCGCGCGTTGGGTAGCGGAATTTTAATTTTGGCAGCCGCCCCCGGCAGCCCGGCCCGTGGAACATTGCGTCATCGCTGCTTCAGCTGCGCGGGCGTCGCGCGGCTGTACGCGGGCCGGCCGCGTGGCACCCTGCGCAGTGCCAGGCACGGAGGAACGCGAACCATGACCCTGCGAATGCGGGCGGTACAGGCCGACATCACCACCCTGGCGGTGGACGCCATCGTCAATGCCGCCAATTCCTCGCTGCTGGGCGGCGGCGGGGTCGACGGCGCGATCCACCGCGCCGCCGGGCCGGGCCTGCTGGAGGAGTGCCGCGCGCTGGGCGGCTGCCCGACCGGCGAGGCGCGGATCACCGCCGGCCACCGCCTGCCGGCGCGGCACGTGATCCACACCGTCGGCCCGGTGTGGCGCGGCGGCCAGGCCGGCGAACCGGAACTGCTGGCGGCCTGCTACCGCAACAGCCTGGCCCTGGCCGAGGCGCATGGCTGCGCCAGCGTCGCCTTCCCCTCGATCAGCACCGGCGTGTACGGCTATCCACCGGACCTGGCGGCGCCGCTGGCGCTGGCCACGGTGGCGGGGTTCCCGGCGCGGGTGGTGCGGGAAGTGCTGTTCTGCTGCTTCTCGGCGGCCGACCTGGCGCGCTACCAGCGCCTGCTGGCCGGCGCCTGAGCCGGCTCAGGGCAGCGGCAGCGGCTCGTCGAACACCGCCACGTGCGGCACCCCGTCGGCGCCGATCCAGCCGCGGTACATGCCGCCGGTGTTGAACGGCAGGGCGATGCTGCCGTCCGCGCCCAGGGCGATGGCGCCGCCGTTGCCGCCGGCGGCGGGGATGTCGCGGTTGATCACCTCCGCGGCCGCCTGCACCAGCGGCTGCCCGGCCAGCCGCACCCGCGCGCAGATCTCGTGCGCGGCGGCGGCGCGGATGTAGTACTCGCCCCAGCCGGTGCCGGACACCGCGCAGCGGGCGTCGGCCCAGGTGCCGGCACCGATGATCGGGGAGTCGCCGATCCGGCCCCAGCGCTTGTTGGTCATGCCGCCGGTGGAGGTGCCGGCGGCCAGGCCGCCGCGCGCGTCCAGCGCCACCGCGCCGACCGTGCCGAAGTAGGGGTGCGCCGGCGCGGTGGCGGCCTGGCCCTGCTCGCGTGCCCGCGCCTGCTGCAGCTGGCGCCAGCGCTTGTCGGTGCGGAACCAGGACGGATCGACCAGCTCGATGCCCCGGGCCGCGGCGAAGGCCTCGGCGCCCTCGCCGGCGAGCATCACGTGCGGGGAGGCTTCCATCACCGCGCGCGCCAGGCGGATCGGGTTGCGCACCCGGCGCACCCCGGCGATCGCGCCGGCGCGGCCGCTGGCGCCGTCCATGATCGCCGCGTCCAGCGCGTTGTGGCCGTCGTGGGTGAACACCGCGCCGCGGCCGGCATTGAACTCCGGCGCGTCCTCCAGCACCGCGATCGCGGCAGTCACCGCGTCCAGCGCCGCGCCGCCCTCGCGCAGCACCGCGTGCCCGGCCTGCAGCGCCCGGGCCAGGGCCTGGCGCGCGGCGGCTTCCTCGGCGGCCGCCAGGCTGTCTCGCTCCACCCCGGCGCCGCCATGCAGCACCAGCAGTGGCGCCGCTGCCGGGGCGCCGTCGTGTACCGGATCGGACTGCACTCCGGCCTGGGCGCCGGCCGCGAGCATCGCGCCCAGTGCCAGCCAGGCCGCCATCCAGGTCCCGCCACGCTTGCCCATTGCCATCCTCCTCTTCCGGTGCGGCGCGCGGCGCCGCGCTCAGGCCGGGTGCACCACGCCCAGCACGCGGGGTCCGCGCGCGCCGGTGACCGCCGCCAGATTGCCGGGGCGCCCGGCCAGGGTTTCGCGCGCCAGCCAGGCGAACGCCATCGCTTCCACGAAATCCGGGTCCAGGCCGTAGGCCGCGGTGGACTCGACCGCCACCTGCGGCAGGCGCGCGCCCAGCCGCGCCATCAGCACGGGGTTGCGCACGCCGCCGCCGCATACCAGCACGCGCGCGGTGCCGGGCTGGTGCGCCTGCAGCGCGTCCGCGACGGTGGCGGCGGTCAGTTCCAGCAGGGTGGCCTGCACGTCGGCCGCGGGCTCGCCGCGCAGGCGCGCTTCCACCCACTCCAGGTGGAACTGCTCGCGGCCGGTGCTCTTGGGCGGTGCCAGGGCGAACCAGGGCTCGTCCAGCAGCCGTGCCAGCAGCGCCTGGTCCACGCTGCCGGAGGCGGCGAACGCGCCGCCGGCGTCGAACGCCGCGCCGGTATGGCGCAGGCACCAGGCATCGAGCAGGGCGTTGGCCGGGCCGGTGTCGAAGCCGCGTATCGCGCCGGCGCGCGGCAGCAGGGTGTAGTTGCCGATCCCGCCGAGGTTGAGCACGGCGCGGTCCTCGGCCGGCGAATGCAGCAGGGCGGCGTGGAACGCCGGCACCAGCGGCGCGCCCTGGCCACCGGCGGCGACGTCGCGGCGGCGGAAGTCGCAGACCGTGGCGATGCCGGTGCGCTCGGCGATCACCGCGCCGTCGCCGACCTGCAGGGTGAACGGCGCCGGGCCGTGCGGGCGGTGGCGCAGGGTCTGGCCGTGCGAGCCGATCGCCGCCACCTGCGCCGGCGCCACCCCGGCCTGGCGCAGCAGGGCCAGGGCCGCGGCGGCGAAGGCCTCGCCCACCTGCACGTCCAGCCGGCCCAGCTCGTCCAGCGACTGCGGCTCGCCGCCCTGGCCGATCGCGACCAGGCGTGCGCGCACGGCTTCTTCCCAGGGATGGGTATGGGCGGCGACCAGGCGCAGGCCCGCGGTGGCGGGGCCGTCGGGGAATTCGACCAGCGCCGCGTCGATGCCGTCGGCGCTGGTGCCCGAGATCAGGCCAAGGAAGAGTCGGGACATGCGCGCCATTGTAGGCGCGGGCGCCGGCTCAGCCGCGCTTGCCGGCGGCCTTGTCCGCCTCCGCCTTGGGTGCGCTGGCGTAGAGCAGTTGCTCCATCGACTCGATGCGCGCCAAGGTCGGCGCGGTCTGCTGCCGGAACGCGGCCAGGGCGGCGCCCTTGAGCGGCTCCGGTGGCGGCATGGTCACCGACAGCGGGTTGCGGTGCTGGCCGTTGACCCGGAATTCATAGTGCAGGTGCGGGCCGGTGGCCAGGCCGGTGGAGCCGACGTAGCCGATCACCGTGCCCTGGGACACGTGCTGGCCCTGGCGGATCTTGCCGAAGCGCGACATGTGCGCGTACAGCGTGGTGTGGCCCTTGCCGTGGTCGAGGATCACCACGTTGCCGTAGCCACGCTGCTGGCCGACGAACTGCACCCTGGCGTCGCCGGCGGCCATGATCGGGGTGCCGGTGCTGGCGGCGTAGTCCACGCCCTTGTGCATGCGCATCTTGCCCAGCACCGGGTGGTGGCGCGCGCCGAACTTGGACGACAGCCGCGCATACGGGATCGGCATGCGGATGAAGCTCTTCTTCAGCGGGCGCCCGTCGGGGGTGTAGTAGCCGACCTTGCCCTCGTGCTCGAAGCGCACGCCGGTGTAGGTCTTGCCGCCGGTGGTGAAGCTTGCCGCCAGGATGCGGCCGCCGCCGATGCGCTCGCCCTCGCGCCAGGTCTCCTCGATCACGGCGCTGAAGCGGTCGCCGCGCTGCACGTCCTTGAAGTCGATATCGTACTTGAAGATCTCGTCGGTCATCACCGCGATCGAGGCCGGGCTCAGGCCGGCCTTGCGCCCGGCGGCGTACAGCGAGTGCTCGATCTCGGCGCTGGCCACCGCGATCCGGGTGGTGGTGGCGCGCTCGAGCACCTTCTGGTGGATCTTGCCGCCGGCCAGGGTCAGCTCGACCCGCTCGGTCGGGCTGCGGTCGAAGCGGAAGCCGTGCAGCTGCCCGTCCTCGCCCAGGGCGAAGGCCAGTTCGGCGCCGGGACGCAGGCGGCTGAGCGGCTCGCGGTTGCCGGGCTGCTCGAGGATCTGGTGCATCACCTGGCTGGACACGCCCATCGCCGCGAACAGCGCGCCCAGGGTCTGGCCGGGCTGGATCTGGACCACTTCCCACTGGTGCCCGGGCTGGGCCGCGGTGGGCGCGCGCACGGTCAGCGGCGGCAGGCTCAGCGGCAGGGTGGCGTGCAGCCGGGTCTGCGGCTCCAGCTGCGCGGAGAATCCGGGGATGATGGTGGCGATCAGGGCGCCGAGGGTGGCGAACAGGCTGGCGTGGACCCAGTGGCGGCGGGTCCAGCGGGTGTTGAAGGCCGCCGGGAAGCGTTTCTTCAGCTTGAGCTTGTGGCGGAGGGTTCTGTGGTGGAGGATCCCGAGCCGGTCGTGGAACTGCTGCTTGCGCACGCGGTGTTCGGTCAGGGGCATTGGACGGCTTCCTTCACGGGACCCCGGAATGCGGCCCACCGCCGCGTACCTTAAACACATGAAATCCATGCGTCAAACCATTGAAGAACCTGAACTTTCCGGTGGCGCCCCCGTTAACTAGCACTTAACATGACGTTCAAGTTTGTCAGCCCCCTTCCCCCGACTTCCCGCTGGAGCAGAACGTGCCTTCCGTCGAAGAATCCCTTGCCCTGATCGGTCGCGGCGCCGACGAGATCCTCAAGCCCGAGGAGCTGGAGGCGCGGCTGAAGCTTGGCCGCCCGCTGCGGGTCAAGGCCGGCTTCGACCCCACCGCGCCGGACCTGCACCTGGGCCATACGGTGCTGCTGAACAAGATGCGCCAGTTCCAGGACCTGGGCCACCAGGTGATCTTCCTGATTGGCGACTTCACCGGGATGATCGGCGACCCCACCGGCAAGAGCGCCACCCGCAAGCCGCTGACCCGCGAGGACGTGCTGGCCAACGCCCAGACCTACGCCGAGCAGGTGTTCAAGGTGCTGGACCGCGAGCGCACCGAGGTCCGCTTCAACAGCGAGTGGTTCGGCAAGATGTCGGCGGCGGACATGATCCGCCTGGCCGGCCAGCACACCGTGGCGCGCATGCTCGAGCGCGACGACTTCTCCAAGCGCTTCGCCGCGCAGCAGTCGATCGCCATCCACGAGTTCCTGTACCCGCTGGTGCAGGGCTACGACTCGGTGGCGCTGCAGGCCGACGTCGAGCTGGGCGGCACCGACCAGAAGTTCAACCTGCTGATGGGCCGCGGCCTGCAGGAGCACTACGGGCAGGCGCCGCAGATCGTGCTGACCATGCCGCTGCTGGAAGGCCTGGACGGCGTGAACAAGATGAGCAAGTCGCTGGGCAACTACATCGGCATCGCCGAAGCCGCGATCGACATCGTCAACAAGACGATGAAGATCGGCGACGAGCTGATGTGGAAGTGGATCGAGCTGCTCAGCTTCGAGATCTCCGCCGCCGAGGCGCGCAAGCTGCGCGAGGAGGTCGCCGCCGGCCTCAATCCGCGCGACGTCAAGCTGCGCCTGGCGCGCGAGCTGGCCACCCGCTTCCACGACGCCGCCGCGGCCGAGACCGCGATCGCCGGCTGGCACGCCGCGGTCACCGGCCAGGGCGATACCTCGCTGCTGCCGCTGCAGGACGTGGCCGTTCCGGCCGAGGGCCTGCGCATCGCCGCCCTGCTGACCGCCGCTGGCATCACCCCGTCCAACTCCGAGGCCAACCGCAAGCTCAAGGAGCGCGCGGTCAAGGTCGACGGCGAAGTGGTCGAGGACGCCTCGCGGGTATTCACCCCGGGCTTCGAAGGCGTGCTGCAGGTGGGCAAGCGCAACTTCGCGCGGGTGCGCCTGGTCGCCGCCTGAGCCCGGCGGCCGGCGGATGGAAAAGGGGCGCCGATGGCGCCCCTTTCCGTTTCCTGCGTGGCTGGCCGCGGCTCAGTCGCCCAGGGTCAGCAGCGAGGCGTTGCCGCCGGCGGCGGTGGTGTTGATGGTCACCGTCTTCTCGGTGGCGAAGCGCAGCAGGTAGTGCGGGCCGCCGGCCTTGGGGCCGGTGCCGGACAGGCCCTGGCCGCCGAACGGCTGCACGCCCACCACCGCGCCGATCTGGTTGCGGTTGACGTAGACGTTGCCGACCTTGGCCCGCGCCACGATGTGCTCGACGGTCCCGTCGATGCGCGAGTGGATGCCCAGGGTCAGGCCGTAGCCGGTGGCGTTGACCTGGTCGATCACCGCGTCCAGCTGGTCGGCCTTCCAGCGGACCACGTGCAGCACCGGGCCGAACACCTCGCGCTGCAGCTGCGAAAGCGACTGCAGCTCGTAGGCGCGCGGGGCGAAGAAGCTGCCGTGCTCCAGCGCCGGATCCAGCGGCGCCACCGCGATCGCGCGCGCCTCCTGGTCCATGCGCGCGGCGTGCGCCTTGAGCATCTCCAGCGCGTCGGCGTCGATCACCGGGCCGACGTCGGTGGCCAGCAGCGCCGGGTCGCCAACCTGCAGCTCGGCCATTGCGCCGGCCAGCATGGTGGTGACCTTGTCGGCGATGTCCTCCTGCACGAACAGCACGCGCGCGGCCGAGCAGCGCTGGCCGGCGGAGGTGAAGGCGCTGGCGATGGCGTCCTTGACCAGCTGCTCGGGCAGGGCCGAGGAATCGGCAATCAGCGCGTTCTGGCCACCGGTCTCGGCGATCAGCACGGCGATGCCGGCGTCCTCGCGCGCGGCCAGGGCGCGGTTGATCGCGCGCGCGGTCTCGGTCGAGCCGGTGAAGGCCACGCCGGCCACGCGCGCGTCGCTGGTGAGCGCGGCGCCGACGCTGGCGCCGTCGCCGGGCACGAACTGCAGCACCGCCTCCGGCACGCCGGCCTCGTGCAGCAGCTGCACCGCGGCGTGGCCGACCAGGCTGGTCTGCTCGGCCGGCTTGGCCACCACCGCGTTGCCGGCGGCCAGGGCCGCGGCCACCTGGCCGAGGAAGATCGCCAGCGGGAAGTTCCACGGGCTGATGCACGCGAACACGCCGCGGCCCTGCAGCTGCAGCTGGTTGGACTCGCCGGTCGGGCCCGGCATCTGCTCCGGGGCGCCGAACTTCGCCCGTGCCTGGGCGGCGTAGTAGCGCAGGAAGTCGACCGCCTCGCGTACCTCGGCCACCGAGTCGGGGATGGTCTTGCCGGCCTCGCGCACGCACATGGCCATGAACTGCGGCATGCGCTGCTCCAGCAGGTCGGCGGCGTGCTCGAGGATCGCGGCGCGGCTGGCGGCCGGGGTGCGGTCCCACTGCGGCTGCGCGGCCACGGCATTGGCCACGGCGCGGTCCACGGTGGCCGCATCGCCCGGCTGCCACTGGCCGACGACCTGGCGGCGGTCGGCCGGGTTGCGCACCACCACCGGCTCGCCGGCGGGCGCGGCGGCGCCCGGCACCAGCGGCGCCGCGCGCCACGGACCGGTATGCGCGGCCATCTGCGCGGCCAGTTCCCTGATGGTGTTGTCGTCGGCGAGGTTGAGGCCCATGGAGTTGTTCCTGTCCAAGCCCTGGTGGGTGTAGAGGTCGCGCGGCAGCGGGATGCGCGGATGGGGGATGGAGGCGAAGCCGGAGACCACGGCCACCGGATCGCGCACCAGCTCGGCCACCGGCACGTCCTCGTCGGTGATGCGGTTGACGAAGCTGGAATTGGCGCCGTTCTCCAGCAGGCGGCGGACCAGGTAGGGCAGCAGGTCCTCGTGGCTGCCCACCGGCGCGTACACCCGGCAGGGCACGCCCAGGCGGTCGGCCGGAACCACCTCGGCGTAGAGGTCGTCGCCCATGCCGTGCAGCTTCTGGTGCTCGTAGGTGCGGCCTTCGGCGATCGCCCGCACCGCGGCGATGGTGTGCGCGTTGTGGGTGGCGAACATCGGGTAAAGCGCGTCGGCATGGCCGAACAGGCGCCGCGCGCAGGCCATGTAGGACACGTCGGTGTTCTGCTTGCGGGTGAACACCGGGTAGCCGGCCAGGCCCTCGACCTGGGCGCGCTTGATTTCCGCGTCCCAGTACGCGCCCTTGACCAGGCGCACCTGCAGGCGGCGGCCGGTGCGGCGGGCCAGGTCGGCCAGGTAGTCGATCACGAACGGCGCGCGCTTCTGGTAGGCCTGCACCACCACGCCGAAGCCGTCCCAGCCTTCCAGCGAGGCGTCGCTGACGACCTTCCCGATCACGTCCAGCGACAGCTCCAGGCGGTCGCATTCCTCGGCGTCGACGGTGCAGCCGATGCCGTAGGAACGGGCCAGCTGCGCAAGTTCCAGCACCGCCGGGGCCAGTTCGGCCAGCACCCGCCCGCGCTTGGCGTGCTCGTAGCGCGGATGCAGGGCCGAGAGCTTGATCGAGATGCCGTGGGCGCGGGTGACGTCGCCGCCCGGGCCGCCGCCGCGGGCGAGGTTGTCCTTGCCGATGGCGTGGATGGCGCGCTTGTAGTCCTCCAGGTAGCGGCGCGCGTCCTTCGTGGTCAGCGCGCCCTCGCCGAGCATGTCGAAGGAATAGCGGTAGCCGGCGTTGTCGCCCTTGTGCGAGCGGGCCAGCGCCTCCTCGATGGTGCGGCCCATGACGAACTGGTGGCCCATGATCCGCATCGCCTGGCGCACGGCCAGGCGCACCACCGGCTCGCCGATGCGCGCCACCAGGCGCTTGAACGCGCCGGGCACGTCGTGGCGGGTGGCGTCGTTGAGCTGCACCAGGCGGCCGGTGAGCATCAGGCCCCAGGTCGAGGCGTTGACCAGCACCGATTCGCTCTGGCCCAGGTGCTTCTCCCAGTCGGCGTCGCCGAGCTTGTCGCGGATCAGCTTGTCGGCCGTTTCCTGGTCGGGGATGCGCAGCAGCGCCTCGGCCACGCACATCAGCAGCACGCCTTCCTCGCTGCCCAGGTCGTACTGGCGCATGAAGGCCTCGATCGCGCCCTGGTCGGCGGCGCGGGCGCGCACGCGGCGGACCAGGTCGGTGGCGAGGGCCTCGACCTCGGCCTGGCGGGCGGGGTCCAGGCGCGCCTGCTCCAGCAGCTCGCGCACATGGGTGGTCTCGTCGCGCAGCCAGGCGGCGGTGATGGCTGCGCGCAGGGGCGAAGCGGTGCCAGGCGGCAGCTCCTGGCAGGGGACGGTCAGGGCGGACATGGGTCGACTCGGAACGGGGCGGCCGGAGGGCCGCCGTGCGAGCGCATCTTCGCCGCCGGGCGTGGCGGCTGGATTGATCGATTCCCCCGGCGCGGACGCGGGGGGCGGCACAAACGCAGCGCGCGCGGGCCGCGTCCCCAGCCTGGTCCACCGGCGGGCGGATGGCGTGAACGCCGGCGTCGCCTGCCTGTCTGGTTCAGCCCGCGCGCAGGCGCCGGTACTCGCCCGGGGTCATGCCCACCAGGGCCACGAAGCGCCGGGTGAAGGCGCTCTGGTCGGAGAAGCCGCAGGCCTGGGCAATGGAGGCGATGCTGCCGGGCCCGTGCAGGCGGTGCATCGCCGCCTGGATCCGCACCCGGGTCAGCAGCTGCAACGGCGAGAGCTGGAACACCTTCTGGAAGGTGCGCTCGAGCTTGGACTCGGAGAAGCCGGTGATGTCCAGCAGGTCCTGCACCCGGATGTTCTCGGCGTAGTGCCGGTTCATGTGCACCAGGGCCTCGCGCAGGGAGCGGTAGTCCGCCTCCAGGCCCTCGCGCCCGGCCAGGTCGCGGGAGATGCCGATCAGCCCGGCCACCTGGCCGTCGATCCGCAGCGGGCGCTTGCAGGTCAGGCACCAGCCCGGCTCCTGGTCGGAGAACAGGTGCAGCTCCAGCAGGTTGTCGATCACCGCCCCTTCCAGCACCTGGCGGTCCTGCAGGCCGTAGTTGGCGCCCAGGCCGCTGGGATACACCTCGCTGGCGCGCTTGCCGATGATCTCCTTGCGCGAGCGCAGGCCCAGGCGGCGCAGCATGGTGGCGTTGACGTGGGTGTAGCGGCCCTCGCGGTCCTTGATGAAGAACAGCACGTCCGGGATCGAGTCGAACAGGGCCTCGACCTCGGCGGCATCCACGGCGAGCGGGCTGGGCTTCACGGGGGCAGGGGGTCCGGCGGCAGGGCACGACATTCTAATTGGGTGCGGTGCCAGGCCGCCCCCGGCCCGGCCCGGGCCGCGCGGGCGCGACCCCCTCCATGCCACGGCCCGGGCCCGGCCGCCTTGTCCTGGATCAATGCGGGTTGCCGCTGCCAGTGATTCGCGCTTACCATCTTTCGGTTTTCCGCAGCTGCGAGCGGCGGTAGGCGACGTGATCGAGGTGCTGCCAGGCAGGTCCGGCGACGCCGGCGCGCAGTTGAGGCTGCGCCCGCCGCGGGCCCTGACGGCAGGCCAGTTCAGGGCGCTGTTCGCCGCGCTGGCGGGGGCGATGTGGCTGGCGGCCGGCCTGGGCTGGCTGGCGGGCAACGTCTTCGCGCCGGCGTTCGCACTGCTGCACAGCGCAGGGGTGGCGCTGGCGTTGCGCATGCTGTGGAGCAACGGGGAACGCGGCGAGGAGATCGCCATCGGGCCGCGGGCGGTGGAAGTCCGCCGCGGCGCCGAGACGGTATTCAGCGCCCATCCTTACTGGGTGAGGCTGCAGGTGGCGCCGGAAGATGGCATGGTCATGCTCTCCTCCGGCGGCCGGGACGTGGAGGTGGGAACCTTCCTCGGCCCGGGCGAGCGCCGGCAGCTGGCGCGGTGCCTGAGGGAATTCCTGGCGGCCGCCAGCGGCCGCAACCGATGACGCAACCAGGGTCTAGGCAATGATGCAAGCGAAGGGATGGTGGAAGCGTTGGATGGCTGCGGGCACGCTGATGGCGGCACCGTTGCTGGCCTGGGCCCAGTCGGCCGATCCGCAACGGTGGCAGCTGAACATGGGGCGCGGCGTCACCGCCACCTCCCAGAACGCCTATGACGCGCACATGGTCGCGCTGTGGATCTGCGTGGCCATCGGCGTGGTGGTGTTCGGCGCGATGGCCGTGGCGGTGGTCCGCTTCCGCAAGTCCAAGGGCGCGGTCGCGGCCCAGTTCAGCCACAACACCACCGCCGAGCTGATCTGGACGGTGATCCCGGTCCTGATCCTGATCGCGATGGCCTGGCCGGCCACCGCCAAGCTGATCTCGATGTACGACACCCGCGACGCCGAGATGACCGTCAAGGTCACCGGCTACCAGTGGATGTGGAAGTACGAGTACCTGGGCGAGGGCGTGAGCTTCACCAGCCGCCTGGACCGCGAGCACGACCGCATCCGCCAGAGCGGCGAGCGCCCGGACCCGGCGCAGCACCCGCACTACCTGCTCGAGGTGGACAACCGCCTGGTGCTGCCGGTGGACACCAAGGTCCGCTTCGTGATCACCGCCGACGACGTGATCCACTCCTGGTGGGTGCCGGCGCTGGGCTGGAAGCAGGACGCCATCCCCGGCCTGATCAACGAGGCCTGGACCGAGATCAAGACCCCTGGCGTGTACCGCGGCCAGTGCGCCGAGCTGTGCGGCAAGGACCACGCGTTCATGCCGATCGTGGTCGAGGCGGTCTCCAAGGAGGAATTCGCGCGCTGGCTGGCCTCGAAGAAGCCGGCCGCGCCGGAGGCGCCCGCGGAGGAGTCCGGCGAAGCGCCGGCCGACGCCGCCGAGCCGGTCGACGAGGCCGAGGGCAGCGCCCCGGCCGCGGCGCCGCAGGCCGCCTGATCCCGCACGCAACGGCCGCCGCCGCGGCCGCCACGCAAACGCATCCCAGAGGTAGCAACGCCATGGCCCATACCGCCGCCGAGCACCACGACGACCACCACGGCCACAAGCAGGGGTTCGTCGAGCGCTGGTTCTTCTCGACCAACCACAAGGACATCGGCACGCTGTACCTGCTGTTCTCCTTCGTGATGTTCATCATCGGCGCGGCCATGAGCGTGGTCATCCGCGCCGAGCTGGCCACCCCCGGCCTGCAGGTCGTCAGCCCCGAGTTCTTCAACCAGATGACCACGGTGCACGCCCTGGTCATGATCTTCGGCGGCGTGATGCCGGCCTTCGTCGGCCTGGCCAACTGGATGGTGCCGCTGCAGATCGGCGCGCCGGACATGGCCCTGCCGCGCATGAACAACTGGTCGTTCTGGCTGCTGCCGGTGGCCTTCACCCTGCTGCTGATCTCGCTGTTCCTGCCCGGTGGCGCGCCGGCCGGCGGCTGGACCCTGTACCCGCCGCTGTCGCTGCAGGGCGGCTACAACGTGGCCTTCACCATCTTCGCCATCCACGTGGCGGGCATCAGCTCGATCATGGGCGCGATCAACATCATCGCGACCATCCTCAACATGCGCGCCCCGGGCATCGACCTGCTGAAGATGCCGATCTTCTGCTGGACCTGGCTGATCACCGCGTTCCTGCTGATCGCGGTGATGCCGGTGCTGGCCGGCGCGGTGACCATGCTGCTGACCGACAAGTTCTTCGGCACCAGCTTCTTCAACGCCGCCGGCGGCGGCGACCCGGTGATGTACCAGCACATCTTCTGGTTCTTCGGCCACCCCGAGGTCTACATCATGATCCTGCCCGCCTTCGGCGTGGTCAGCGAGATCATCCCGACCTTCAGCCGCAAGCCGCTGTTCGGCTACCAGGCCATGGTGTACGCCACCGCCGCGATCGCCTTCCTGTCGTTCATCGTGTGGGCGCACCACATGTTCACGGTGGGCATGCCGCTGGGCGGCGAGATCTACTTCATGTTCGCGACCATGCTGATCTCGGTGCCGACCGGCGTGAAGGTGTTCAACTGGGTCTCCACCATGTGGAAGGGCTCGCTCACCTTCGAGGCGCCGATGCTGTGGGCGATCGCCTTCGTGCTGCTGTTCACCATCGGCGGCTTCTCCGGCCTGATGCTGGCGATCGTGCCGGCCGACTTCCAGTACCACGACACCTACTTCGTGGTCGCGCACTTCCACTACGTGCTGGTCACCGGCGCCGTGTTCGCGCTGATCGCCGCGGTGTACTACTGGTGGCCGAAGTTCACCGGCCGCATGTACAACGAGCGCTGGGCCAAGTTCCACTTCTGGTGGTCGGTGGTGTTCGCCAACCTGCTGTTCTTCCCGCAGCACTTCCTGGGCCTGGCCGGCATGCCGCGCCGCATCCCGGACTACAACGTGGTGTTCGCCGACTGGAACCTGGTCAGCTCGATCGGCGCGTTCGGCATGTTCGCCACGCCGTTCATGATGGGCTTCATCCTGTGGCACTCGCTGCGCCACGGCGCCAGGGCCGAGGCCCGCGCCTGGGAAGGCGCGCGTGGCCTGGAGTGGACCATCCCGTCGCCGGCGCCGCACCACACCTTCACCGTGCCGCCGGTGATCAAGGACGGCGACCTGGCCCACGGCGACATCACCCACTGAGCTTCCGCCGCGGCGGAAGCAGTTCCCGCCCGGCGCGCCCGGGCGGGCCCGGAACAACGGAGGAACGATGAACCATGCCCCCGACCATCGCGATGACGCCGCACGCCGCCGTGGCGTGGTGCGCACCGTGTGGGTCGTGGGCGCGATCGCCCTGGCGATCTACGTGGGCTTCATCCTCTCGGGGGTGCTGCAGGCATGAGCGATCCGCGCGCCGACGCCGCTCCGCGCCGCCGCGGCTGGCTGAAGCTGGCCGGGGTGTCGCTGGCCGCGTTCGCGTTCGCCTTCTCGCTGGTGCCGCTGTACCGGATCGCGTGCGAGAAGGTGTTCGGCATCCGCCTGGAAGGCGGCACCGGCCAGGCCCGTGCCGCCGCGCCGGCCGCCGCCGGGCCGCGCCAGGAACGCACCGTCACCGTGCTGTTCGATGGCGGCGTGAACTCGAAGCTGCCGTGGTCCTTCGGCCCGGAGCAGCTGACCATGCAGGTGGTCCCGGGCGAACTGGCCGAGGCGACGTACTACGCGCGCAACGACAGCGACCGCCCGATCGTCGGCAGCGCCGTGCCCTCGGTGGCGCCGGCGCGGGCCTCGGGCTACTTCACCAAGACCGAGTGCTTCTGCTTCACCGCCCAGACCCTGCAGCCGGGCGAGCGGCGCGAAATGCCGGTGCGCTTCATCGTGGACCCGGACCTGCCGGCCGACGTGAAGACCATCACCCTCTCGTATACCTTCTTCAGGAACGAGGCCCTCACCGCGCAATTGGGCGCGGGCGGGGCTTCCCGCGCGCCGCTCGCGGCGCCTTGACCCGAGCAACGGAATCCACGCCATGGCCCATTCCCAGACCGACGCCAACATCTACTTCGTGCCGGCCAAGAGCAAGGCGCCGATCTTCGCTTCGGTGTCGATGTTCGTGATGGTGATCGGCGTGGCCACCTGGCTCAACGAGATCGCCTGGGGCAAGTGGTCGTTCTTCCTCGGCGTGGCGCTGATGGTGGCGACCCTGTTCTACTGGTTCGGCGAGGTGATCCGCGAGTCGCAGGGCGGCCACTACAACCGCCAGGTCGACGGCTCGTTCCGGATGGGGATGATCTGGTTCATCTTCTCCGAGGTGATGTTCTTCGGCGCGTTCTTCGGCGCGCTGTTCTACACCCGCCAGTTCGCGCTGCCGTGGCTGGGCGGCGAGGGCGACGGCGTGCTCACCAACGAGCTGCTGTGGCAGGGCTTCAGCGCGGCCTGGCCGAGCGCCGGCCCGGGCGGCGTCGGCGGCCAGTTCCAGACCATCCCGGCCTGGGGCCTGCCGCTGGTCAACACCCTGATCCTGCTGACCTCCGGCGCGACCCTGACCGTGGCCCACCACGCGCTCAAGGCCGGCAAGCGCGGCCAGCTGCTGGTCTGGCTGGGCGCCACGGTGCTGCTGGGCCTGACCTTCCTGGTGTTCCAGGGCGAGGAGTACATCCACGCCTACAAGGAGCTGAACCTGACCCTGGGCTCGGGCATCTACGGTTCGACCTTCTTCATGCTCACCGGCTTCCACGGCGCCCACGTCGCCCTGGGCACGATCATGCTGATCGTGATGTGGTTCCGCGCGCTGAAGGGCCACTTCACCCGGGACAAGCACTTCGGCTTCGAAGCCGCGGCCTGGTACTGGCACTTCGTGGACGTGGTCTGGCTGGGGCTGTTCCTCTTTGTTTACGTGCTGTGATTCGTGATTCGATAGAAGCGAAGCGCGAGCCACAAGCAACAAGGGCGCCATCAGGCGCCCTTGTTGTTTCGGATCACTGATCACCAATGACAAACCACGGGCTGGCGGCCTCAGCCGCCAACCCCATGCGGCTGTATCACGCCGGTCCAGATGCCGATGATGACCAGCAGGATCAGGCCGATGGACAGGGCGATGCGGCGGGTGAGGGCGTTGACCGTGCGCTTGCTCTCGCCGCGGTCCACCATGAGGTAGTAAAGCGCCGAGCCGAGGTTCCAGATGATGAGCAGCAGGAACGCGACGACGATCAGGGTTTTGAGCGAATCGTTCACGGGACGTGGCTCGTGGCGTGCGGGTTTGCGCCGGGCATTATCGCAGCCCGGCGCCGCGGCGGGCGTGGGGGCCGCGTGAGCCGTCGCCTGCCGTCGTGGGCGGGCTGGGGCCTGGCCCTGGCCGTGGCCGCGGCCTGCTGCGGGCTGGGCACCTGGCAGCTGCAGCGCATGCACGCCAAGCAGGCCCTGCTGGACGCGTCGGCGCAGGTGCTGGCCGAGCGCCGGCCGCAACCGCTGGCGCTGGCCGCCGATCCGGCGCGCGCGCGCGGCTACGACTGGGCGTCCGGCCGCGGCCGCTTCGCCGACCTGCCGGCGGTGCTGCTGGACAACCAGAACCGCGATTCCCGGCCCGGCGTACGCGCCTACCGCGTGTTCGAACCGGAGGACGGGCTGCCGCTGCTGGTGGATCTGGGCTGGCTGCCCCTGCCCGGCGACCGCCGCATGCCGCAGGTCCCGCCACCGGCAGCCGGCACGATCGAAGCCTCGGGCCTGCTGCTGCCGCCGCCGGCCCGCGGCCTGGCCGCGCCGGCGGTGCAGCGCCAGGCCGACGGCACCGCGCTGGTGGTGGCGCTGGAGCCGGCGGCAGTGGCCGCCGCACTGGGCCTGCCGGCGCTGGCGCCGCGGGTGCTGCGCCTGGATCCGGAACTGCCGCTGGGCTACGCGCGCGACCTGGAACTGCTGCCGAACACGCTGCCTCCGCAGCGCCACCTGGGCTACGCGGTGCAGTGGTTCGCCCTGGCCGCCGCGGCGCTGGCCATCGCCCTGGTGCTGACCCTGCGGCGGCGCCGGTGAGGCGCGTGGCCGGCGCGCGGAACAGGGCATGGCCCGGCATGCGAAAATCCCGCGCATGAGCCATTCCGTTCCCGACGCTGATCGCACTGCCCGCGGCCGCCTGGTGCTGGTTGCGCTGTTCGTGCTGTTCTTTGGCAGCGCGCTGGCCGCCGGCGCGCTGCGCTTCAGCGGCTGGATGCCGGCCGGCCTGCGCAACCACGGCCAGCTGCTGGAGCCGCCGGTGGACCTGCGCCAGGCCCGCCTGCAGCTGGCCTCCGGCGAGGCCTATCCCTGGCAGCCGCAGGCCCGCATCTGGCGCATCGTGGCCGTGCCCCCGGCCTCCGGCTGCGACGCGGCGTGCACCACGCTGGCGGCGCAGCTGGACAAGGTCTGGCGCCTGTTCGGGCACAACGCCGACCACGTGCACGTGCTGTGGCTGGGCGCCGCCCCGGCCGGCGCTGCGCAGCTGCCGGAGATGCGCGTGCTGCGCGACGACCCGGGCGTGCGCGCGTCCCTGCCCGGCGCCTCCGACCCGGCCGGCGTGCCGGTGTACGTGGTCGATCCCAACGGCTTCGTGATCCTGCGCTACGCGCCGCAATCCGATCCGGCCGGCCTGCGCGCCGATGTCGCGCGCCTGCTGAAACTGAAGTGAGGCTTCCCATCCGATGAACGCGCTCGTCCGCCCGACGCTGGCACGCCATTTCCACCGCATCGCCTGGCTGGCGGTGGCGCTGACCGCCTGCGTGGTCGTGTTCGGCGCCTTCGTGCGCCTGTCCGACGCCGGCCTCAGCTGCCCGGACTGGCCGACCTGCTACGGCCGTGCCACCTGGCCATCGGCGCCGGCCGACGCGGCCGCGCACGCGGCCAGCGGGATCCGTCCGTTCGAGACCCACAAGGCCTGGCGCGAGCAGGTACACCGCCACCTCGCCGCCAGCCTGGGCGTGGTGGTGCTGCTGCTGGCGCTGCTGGCGGTGCGCCGCCGCCGCCTCGGCGTGCCGCTGGTGATCGGCGCCTCGCTGCTGGTCGCCGCCGCGATCCCGGCCTACATGTACGGCCACATCGGCCTGGCCTTCGCCCTGGCCGGTGCCGGCGAGGCGGTGCTGCTGCTGGCGGCGCTGCGCTGGTCCAACATCGACCTGGCGCGCGCGGCGGTGCTGACCCTGGCGGTGATCGTGTTCCAGGCGCTGCTGGGCAAGTGGACCGTGACCCTGCTGCTCAAGCCGATCGTAGTGATGGGCCACCTGCTGGGCGGGCTGACCACGTTCGCGCTGCTGGTGTGGATGGCCTGGCGCGCCACCGGCCTGCCGATCCGCCTGGCAGACGCGCGCGTGCTGCGGCGCTGGGTGGTCGCCGGGCTGGTGGTGCTGGGCCTGCAGATCGCGCTCGGCGGCTGGACCAGCGCCAACTACGCGGCGCTCGCCTGTGGCGGCGGCGGCTGGACCGGCGCCAGCCACCATTACATGGATTTCCCGCGCTGCGTCGGCCAGTGGTGGCCGCCTGCGGACTTCCGCGAAGGCTTCGTGCTGTGGCGCGGGATCGGCGTGGACTACGAAGGCGGCGTGCTCGACGGCGCCTCGCGCATCGCCATCCAGATGGCGCACCGGATGATGGCGGTGGTCGCGGCGCTGTACCTGCTGCTGCTGGCCGGGCGCCTGTACCGGCTGCCGGGCATGCGCGGCTGGGCCGCGCTGCTGGGCCTGCTGGTGCTGGTCCAGGTCGCGCTGGGCGTGCTCAACGTCAAGCTGTCGCTGCCGCTGCCGGTGGCGGTGATGCACAACGGCGGCGCCGCGGCCTTGCTGTTCGTGCTGGTGACCTTGCTGGCGCGGTTGCGGGAGCCCGAGCAGGTCGCATGAGCACCCACGTTTCCCTCTGGCGCGAATACCTGGAGCTGACCAAGCCGCGGGTGGTCGCGCTGCTGGTGTTCACCGCCCTGGTCGGCATGTTCCTGGCGGTGCCGGGGTTGCCGCCGCTGCGCGAATCGGTGCTGGGCCTGGTCGGCATCTGGCTGGCCGCGTCCTCGGCCGCGGCGATCAACCACCTGATCGACCAGCGCATCGACAAGCTGATGGCGCGCACCGCGCACCGCCCGCTGGCCACCGGCGCGCTGCGCCCGGCGCAGGTGCTGGCGTTCGCGCTGGCGCTGGGCGTGGCGTCGATGCTGGTGCTGGTGCTGTGGGTCAACACCGTCACCGCGGTGCTGACCTTCGCCTCGCTGATCGGCTACGCGGTGGTCTACACCGGCTACCTCAAGCGCGCCACGCCGCAGAACATCGTGATCGGCGGCGTGGCCGGCGCCGCGCCGCCGCTGCTGGGCTGGGCCGCGGTCACCAACATGCAGGGCGCCTGGGACTGGCAGCACGCGCTGCTGCTGGTGCTGATCATCTTCGTCTGGACCCCGCCGCACTTCTGGGCGCTGGCGATCTTCCGCCGCGAGGACTACGCGCGCGCGCTGATCCCGATGCTGCCGGTGACCCACGGCGTGACCTACACCCGCTGGCAGATCCTGTTCTACACCGTGCTGCTGGTCGAGGTGACCGTGCTGCCGGTGGTGTTCGGCATGAGCGGCCTGTTCTACCTGGGCGGCGCGCTGGTGCTGGGCAGCGTGTTCCTGTGGTACGCCTGGCGCCTGCTCGATCCGCCGGACGAGTTCTACGCCATGCGCGTGTTCAACTACTCGATCGTCTACCTGATGGCGCTGTTCGCCTTCCTGCTGGTGGACCACTGGCTGCCGCTGCTGCTGCCGGCCTGAGCCGGCAGCACGGCCGGGCGCGGGCGGCGGCCCGCGCCCGGGCATCGCTTACTCGGCGACCCAGGCCAGCTGGCCGTCGCTGCCGCGCTCGATGCGGCCCAGGCCCGGGAACGGGAAGTGCACCGAGTACAGGCGTTCGCCGCTGTCGGCGGCGGTGTCCAGCATCTTCGCCCGCTGCGCCGCGCCGGCGGCGGCGTCGCGATCCCACTGGATCGTCCACTGCGGGCGCTGCACCGAGACCACCGGGTGGTGCACCAGGTCGCCCACGTACAGCAGGCTTTCCCCGCCGCTGCTGATGCGGAAGGAGACGTGGCCCGGGGTGTGTCCCGGGGTCGGCAGCGCCTGCACCATGCCCGGCACCAGCTCCGCCTCCGGGGCAAAGGCGTCGACCTGCGGCGCGATCGCCGCGACCAGGCTGGCCATGGCCGCGCCTTCGCCGCTGGCCTGGGCCTGCAGGTCCTCCCACTCCGGCTGCGAGACATGGATGGTGGCGTTGGGGAAGGCCAGCGCGCCGCTGGCATCGACCAGGCCGCCGACATGGTCGCCGTGCGCATGCGAGATGAACACGTCGGTGACCTGCGCCGGCACGATGCCGGCCGCCTGCAGCGCCGCGCCCAGCTTGCCCGCGCTGTCGCCGACGAACTGGCCGGCGCCGGCATCGAACAGCATCACCCGCTGCCCGTCGCGCACCAGCAGCGGCTGCACGCTCAGGTGCAGGCGATCGGTGTCCAGGCCAGCGCCCGACAACACGCCGGCGACCTCGTCCGGAGTCAGGCCGACGCCAAACACCGAGTTGTCGTTGGGCACGGCAATGCCGCCGTCGCGCAGCGCGGCAGCCTGCAGCGATCCGACCTGGAACGGGTGGACGTGCTCGCTGGCGGGCACGCCGGCCTGGGTGGCCTCCGGCGCGGCGACCGGGGCAGGCGCGGCCCCGGCCGCTTCCTCGTTGCGGCTGCAGGCGGCAAGCGCCGCGCCCATTGCTACCACCAGCAGCGGCAGCGCCGCCTTGCGTACGTGCGACATGGCTGACTCCCGTGGATTGACCGCCGGATTCTGGCGGCGCGCCGGCGCAGCGGCAAGGCGATGGCGGCAGGCGCCGACGGAAGGCGGGAACCAGCCCCGCGCCGCCGCGGGCGGGCATGGTGGCTTCCGGCGCCCACCGGGCATGCCCGCCGCCGGCGACCCGCGGCGCGCGCATGACCGCGACGGAAGCATCCGGCTGCCGCGCCGTGTTGCCGCGCTTCACGGTCGCGCGGCCATCGGCCGCCCCTGGGCGATACCGGCCCTCCCTTCGCCGGGCGGGGCCGCGCAACCAGGGGCGCGCGTCAGTCCCCGCCTGCCCGCGCCACAGCCTGCTGCTCGCGGCGCCGGATCCACAGGTTGATCAGCTCGACGAACACCGAGAAGGCCATCGCCGCGTAGATGTAGCCCTTGGGGATGTGCTGGCCGAAGCCGTCGGCGATCAGCACCAGGCCGATCATGATCAGGAAGCTCAGCGCCAGCACCTTGACCGTGGGGTGGCGCTCGACGAAGTCGCCGATCGGGCCGGCGAAGCCGATCATGAACACGATCGAGACCAGGATCGCGGTGGCCATCACCCAGCGCTCGTCGACCATGCCCACCGCGGTGATGATCGAGTCCAGCGAGAACACGATGTCCAGCACCATGATCTGCAGGATCACGCCGGTGAAGGACGTCGCGGCGCGGGCCAGGCCGGTCGCTTCCGCGTCCTGGCCGGCACCTTCGATCTTCTGGTGGATCTCGTGGGTGGCCTTGCCGATCAGGAACAGGCCGCCGCCAATCAGGATCAGGTCGCGCCAGGAGAAGTCCTGGCCCAGCACGGTGAACAGCGGCTGGGTCAGGCCGATGATCCAGGCGATGGTGAACAGCAGGCCCAGGCGGGTGATCGCGGCGGCGGCCAGGCCGACGCGGCGCGCCTTGTTGCGCTGCTCCGGCGGCAGGCGTCCGGCCAGGATCGAGATGAAGATGATGTTGTCGATGCCCAGCACCAGTTCCAGCGCGGTGAGGGTGGCCAGGGCGATCCAGGTTTCGGGGTTGAGCAGGGCGTCCATGTGGGCTCGCGTGGGTCAGGCAACGGAAGACTGGCGCCGTGCGGGTGCAGGCGGCGTAGCGGATGCGGGGACGGGGATGCCGGCGCGCGCGCGGTGGGACGCGGGCGGGCGGCGCCGCACGGCGCCACGCACGGCGCGGGCCGGGGAGCGGTATGGCGTTGGATCTGGCACGGGTTGCGGGCTCCAGGGTTTCCAGGGCCGCGGTGGGGTGGCATCGCCGATGGACGCACCTTCGCCGCGGGGCGGCGAAGGTCTTGCCCGCAGGCCGTCCGGGCCTGCCGCTGCGCCGGGGCCGGGTGGCCCGTCATGACGACGCCAGCGTTGGGGGCTACTCCCCTTCGAAGGCCCGCATCCTAGCATGACACGCCGGGGCCGGGCTTCAGGCGCGCCCGGCCAGGACCTTCAGCAGCATCCGCAGTTCGTACTTGTCGGTCTCGTCCAGGCCTTGCGCGCGCTGCTTGTCCTGCAGCTCGTCGATGCGCTGCTGCAGGGTCTGCCGCTCCAGCTGGGCGATGGCATCGTGCAGCTCCACTGCCCAGCTCTGTTCGTCGCCGGGCAGCGGCTGCGCCGCCAGCTTGCGCAGGGCCTCGCCCTGTTCGTGCCCGGCGAAGTGTTCCAGCAGCGCGCCGGTGCTGATCTCCGGGCGCTGGTGCACCACCTCCAGCAGTTCCAGCAGCAGCGGCACGCCCGCTGCGCGCAGGGTGTCGAAGCGGTACGGCCGCTCCAGCTGCAGGCCCAGCGAGGGCTGCTGCAGCAGCAGGGCGATCGCGCTGCGCACCAGGCTGCGCTTCTGCGCCGGCACCACCCGGCGCGCGGGCGCGGGCGGCGCGGCGGCGACCGTGGCGGTGACCCCGGTCTGGCGCTGCAGCTCCTGGCGCATCAGGTCGGCGAAGGCGCCGTCGGGCAGCTGTGCCAGCAGCGGACGCGCGCGCTCGGCCAGGCGGGCGCGGCCGTCGAGGGTGTTGCGGTTGATGTCGCGGCCCAGTTCCTCGAAGAAGAACTGCGACAGTGGCGTGGCCTGGGCCAGGCGCGCGTCGAACCCGGCCGCGCCCTCCTTGCGCACGATGGTGTCCGGGTCCTCGCCCTCGGGCAGGAACAGGAAGAACGCCTGGCGCCCGTCCTTCATCCGCGGCAGCACCGACTCGACCGCGCGCCAGGCCGCGCGCCGGCCGGCGGCGTCGCCGTCGAAGCAGAAGTACACGTCCGGCGCGTTGCGGAACAGCAGCTCGGCGTGCTCGGCGGTGGTGGAGGTGCCCAGGGTCGCCACCGCCTGGGTGACGCCGAACTGGAACAGGGTGACCACGTCCATGTAGCCCTCGACCACCACCAGCCGCTCCAGCTTCTGGTTGGCCTGGCGTGCCTGCCACAGGCCGTACAGCTCGCGGCCCTTGTGGAACAGCGGGGTTTCCGGCGAGTTGAGGTATTTGGGGCTGGCGTCCTTGTCCAGCACGCGACCGCCGAAGGCGATCACCCGGCCGCGGCGGTCGTGGATCGGGAACATGATCCGGTCGCGGAACTTGTCGTACACGCTGCCGCGCTCGTTGCGCGAGAGCATGCCGGTGCGCTCCAGCAGCTTGCGCCGGCGTTCGTCCGTGCCCAGCGCGTCCAGCAGGGTGGAATAGCCGTCGGCGGCGTAGCCGATGCCGAAGCGGGCGCGGGTGTCCGCGTCCACCCCGCGGCCCTGCAGGTAGGACAGCGCGCGCGGGCTGTCGGCCAGCTGGCGCTGGAACAGCCGGGCCGCCGCCTCCAGCGCCGCGTACTGGTCGCGCAGGTCGTTGTCCTGCGGGCCGGCGCGGGTGTCCTTTGGCATCTCCATGCCGGCGCGCCGCGCCAGTTCCTCGACCGCGTCGAGGAACTCGAGGCGGTCGTAGTTCATCAGGAAGCTGATCGCGGTGCCGTGCGCGCCGCAGCCGAAGCAGTGGTAGAACTGCTTGGTCGGCGAGACGTAGAACGAGGGCGTGCGCTCGTCGTGGAACGGGCAGGGCGCGGCGTATTCGCGGCCCTTGCGCTTGAGTGGCACCCGCGCACCGACGATCTCGACGATGTCGGTGCGCGCGAGCAGGTCGTCGATGAACGCGTCGGGCAGGCGGGCCATCGCAATAGGATGCCATCCGCGCGGGTTCCTGGCCCTGTCCGCGTGGCGGAAAAAGCCCCGGCGGGGCGCGGCGGCGCGCGCGGGGCCTCAGGGCGCGGCCTGCGTGCCCCCGTCAGCGCCGGTGCGCGGGGGCACGGCGCCGATCCCGGCCCGGCGCAGCCGCTGGCGCGCGTGCGCGCGTTCGTCGATCACCGCGGTCACCAGGGCCCCGGCGAAGAACACCAGGGCCGCGTAGTACATCCACACCAGCAGCAGCACCAGCGCGCCCATCGAGCCGTAGGCGCTGCCCGGGGCGGCCTGGGCCAGGTAGAGGCCGATCAGGTACCGGCCCAGGGCGAACAGCCCGGAGGTGATCGCCCCGCCCAGCCAGGCCTGGCGCCAGTCGACCCGGCGGTCGGGCAGGTAGTGGTAGAGGAAGGCGAAGGCCAGCGCGTACAGCAGCAGGGTGGTCACGTAGCCGACCACCGGCAGCAGCGAGGGGATGCGCGCGAACACCAGCTGCAGCGCGGTGGTGGCGATCATCGACACGATCAGCAGGAAGCCCAGGGCCAGGACCACCCCCAGCGAGAACACCCGCTTGCGCAGCCAGGCACCCAGCCCGCCGAGCTTTTCGCCGCCGGTGCGGAAGATCAGGTTGAGCGCGCCCTGCAGCTGGGCGAACACCACGGTGGCGCCGACGAATAGCAGGCCGGTGCTGGCCAGGCCGGCCAGCGAGCCCACGTCCGGCTGTGAATCGGCATTGCGGATGATGGTTTCGGCCACCACCGCGGCCTGCTCGCCGGCCAGCGCGCCGATCTGGTCCACCAGCGACTGCTGCGCCGGCGGGTACAGCGAGGCGGTCAGCCACAGCAGCAGCACCAGCAGCGGCGCCAGCGACAGCAGGGTGTAGAAGGACAGCGAGGCGGCCTGGGTCATCAGGTCGGCCTCGACGAAGCGCTTCACCAGCGCCACCGGCAGGCTTTCCTGCAGGCGCTGCAGGTGCCGGCGCAGCTTGTTGGGCGAGGGACGGGTCATGCGGGCACGGTCGCGGTGGCGTGCCCAGCTTGTTGACTGGCGCGTTGCCGGTGCGTGAGCGCTCAGCCGCCGGCCTGGGCCGCCAGCGCGTGCAGGGCCTGGCCGTCGACGCGCTGCACGGTCCATTCGTCCATTGGCCGCGCGCCGAGGCGGCGGTAGAAGGCGATCGCGGGCGCGTTCCAGTCCAGCACCGACCACTCGAAGCGGCCGTAGCCGCGCTCCACCGCCAGCGCCGCCAGATGGGCCATCAGCCGGTGGCCGATGCCACGGCCGCGGAATTCCGGGCGCACGTACAGGTCCTCCAGGTACAGGCCGGGCTTGCACAGGAAGGTGGAGAAGGAAACGAAGAACAGGGCGAACCCGGCGGCCTGGCCGTCGCATTCGGCGATCACCACCTCCGCCGCCGGGCGCGCGCCGAACAGGGCCGCCTCCAGGTCGGCGGCGGTGCCCACCGCCTCGTGGGCCAGGCGCTCGTATTCGGCCAGTTCGCGGACCAGCGACAGGATCAGCGGGATATCCGCGGGGGTGGCGGGGCGCAGGGACAGGTGGCTCATGCGTCGGCGGGAATGGATACGGTGCTGGAACCGCCAACTCTAGGGCGCGCGGAATGAATCGGTACTGGCCTCCGCCCGGTGTGGCGCACGCGCAAACGGCGCCGCCTTGCCGGGGCACCGCTGGCGCGTGGCGGGGCGGCGGGTCAGGGCAATGCCAGCGCGGCGGCCAGGGCGCGGCCGAGCGCCTGGAATGCCTGCTCGGCCTGCTCCAGTTCGCCGAAGTGCTCGGCGCAGGCCACCACGACGGTGGCGCCGTCGCGGCCCAGGCCGGGATCGAGCAGGCCGACATTGCACGCGCGCTGCTGCTGGGTGCCGGTCTTCTGCGCGAAGTCCGCGCCTGCCGGCAGCCCGGCCTGGATGCGGCGGCTGCCGGTGCTGATCGCGCGCATGTGCCCGAGCAGCAGCGCGGTCGAGCGCGGCGACAGCAGCTCGCCGCTGGCCAGCCGCTCCAGCAGGCGGCCGTAGGCCGGCAGGGTCGCCGAGTTCAGGCCGCGCGCGTAGTAGTCCTCGAACACCTGCTCCAGGGTGGTGTCGCCCAGCTCCGCGCGCGGTACGCCCAGCGCATCGGCCAGCGCCTGCAGCCGCGGCTCGCCGGCCTCGGCCTGGCGCAGGGCCAGCATCTGCATGCTGTCCAGCCCGGCCACCCCCGGATGCAGCGCGCCATAGGCGTCGTAGCGTACCTGGCGGATGCTGGTGACGCGGCCGAAGCCGGAGCCGGTCCAGGCGGACAGGCGCGCGTTGAGCCGGTCCTGGCCGATCCGCCGGACCAGCATGTCGGTGGCGGTGCTGTCGCTGTCGCGCAGCGACTTGTGCAGCAGGGTGGCGATGCTGAAGCGCTCGCCCGGTTCGTGCTGGAGCATGTCGCCGGCGCCATCTACGAAGTCGCCGGCGGTCAGTTCCAGTTCCTCGTCCAGGGCCAGTTCGCCGGCATCCACCGCCTCCAGCACCGCGATCGCCACCGGCACCTTGATGGTCGAGGACAGGTACCAGGCCCGGCCTTGGCCCAGGTCCAGCTTGCCGGCCTGGGCCGGGGGCCCCAGGCGGTGCACGTACACGCCGAAATCGCCGGGCATGGCCGCGTCGATCGCCGCCACGTCCCGCTCCAGCGCGGCGATCCACGCCGGCGCTTCCGCTTCCGTTGCCGTGGGCGCGGCAGGCGGCTGGGCAGGGCGGCTGCAGGCGGCCAGCACCAGGGCCAGCACGGCCGGCAGCGCAGGATGCAGGGGGCGGGAACTCAGGGCCATGCCGGCGGCGACACCGTGGGTCGTGGCGGGGTGTCCACGAATACCCCGGCGGCGGTGATGGCTGCGGCAATCCGCTGCAGGGCGTGCTCGCCGGCGGCGGTGCCGGTTCCGCGCACGCAGGCGGCAACCACCACCCGCGCCGGATCCGGACGCGCCGGCGGATCGGCCGGCTGCATGGCGATGCCCAGGTCGCAGGTGCGCCGGTACTGGGTGCCGGTCTTGTGGGCGAAGGCGATGCCCGGCGGCAGGCCGGCGCGCAGGCGGCGGTGGCCGGTTTCCACCCGCAGCATCCGCTCCAGCAGCCAGCCGGTGGCCTCCGCGCCCAGGGCCTTGCCGTCGGCCAGGGTGGCGAGCATGCGCCCGTAGTCGACCAGGGTCGCGCTATTGGCGCCGGTGGCGTAGTAGGCCTCGAACGCCGCGGCCAGGTCCGGTTGCCGCAGCTGTTCCGGCGGCACGCCCAGCAGCGCGGCGAGCTTGCGTACCCGTGCCGGGCCGGCGGGGACGCGTTTGAGTGCCAGCAGGTCCTGCGCGTCCAGCCGCGCCGCGCCGGGATGGAACTGGCCGTAGGCCAGGCGGCGCACGTCGGCCAGGGTGGTGATGCGCAGGCGCGCGTCCACCAGTTCGGCCGCGACCCGGTTCACCGCGGCCAGGCCGACGGTGCGGATCAGCACGTCGGTGGCGGTGTTGTCGCTGTGCACGATCATCTGCTCCAGCAGCCAGGACAGCGCCAGCGCCTCGCCGGGGCGGTGCCGGTTCGTGGCGCCGGCGCCGTCGACGTAGTCGTCGGCCCGCAACACCACCGGCGTGTCCAGCGCCAGCGTGCCGCGCTCGACCTCGCGCAGTACCGCGATCGCCACCGGCACCTTCACCCCGGAGGCCAGGTACCAGGGCTCGCCGGCGCGGTAGCCGTAGGACTCGTCGCGCTCCATGTGCAGCACGTAGACCCCGATCCCGGCGCCCTCGCCCAGCGCGGCCTCGATCGCGCGCAGCCTGGGCTCCAGTGCGGTGGACCAGGCCGGCACCGCGGCCTGGGTGGCGGGAGGCGCGGTCGGCGGCGCGGCGGCCGCCGGCGGCGGCAGCAGGGCGAGCAGGGCCAGCAGCAGGCAGCAGCGGCTAGCCCGCATGCGCGGCTCCGCGCTGCCGCTCCCGCCACTGGCGCAGGCGCGCGCGCAGCGCCTGCCACAGCGCGATCCACGCCGCGGTCGCGACGACCAGGCCGCCGGACAGCAGCAGCGCGTGCTCGTAGGACACGGCCTGGTAATAGCCCAGCGTCCCGCGCAGCAGCAGGAAGATCACCGAGATGTGGACGATGAAGGCCATCAGCGAGTCGCTGCCGACCACCGCCAGCGGCCGCAGTGCGCGCGCCAGGAGGTTGCCGCCGGCCACGCTGAGGCCCAGCAGGACCAGGGCGCCGCCGACGCTGAACAGCGAGAACAGCAGGCCGGGCGGATGCTTGCCGTGGTTGCGGCCGATCTCCACCAGCACCGGGCGCAGCGGTTCGCCGGCCAGGTGTGCGAAGGCCGCCAGCAGCAGCAAGCCGGCCACCACGATCCCGCCCGCCAGCAGCAGCCGGCTGCGGGCCTCCTGGTCCCAGCGCCGCAGCAGGCCGCCGAGCAGCAGTCCCAGCAGCACCAGCGGCAGGTGCGACAGCTGGCCCCAGGTGTACAGCTCGTGGTCTTCGACCAGCACCGCGCGCAGCGGCCGGCTGTCGAAGTCGACGTGGCCGGACACCCACCACCACAGCCCGCCCGCCAGCAGCGGGCTGGCCCAGCGCAGCCAGGCCGGGGTACGCGCCCACAGCGGCAGCAGCCAAGGGATCCACAGCAGGGCGATGGCGTAGAAGCCCAGGATCTCCACGAACGAGGGGAAGGACCGGTACAGCAGGGCGTCCACCACCGCGTCGCGGCCGCGGTCCCACAGCTCGACCACGGTCAGCAGCTTGTACCAGAACAGCACCAGCAGGCCGCGCCGGACCAGGTGGTTGCGCCGCCCGGGCCAGTCCGGGGCGGCGGTCTTCGGCACGAAGGCCACGGCCAGGGCGATGCCGAAGACGATGAAGAACAGCGAGGAGGAGAACTTGGTCAGGGCGTGGACCGGCACCTGGCCCCAGTCCGGGAAGTCGGCGTAGGGCATCAGCCCGTTGGTGCCGTGGGAAACGATCATCAGGCACACGGCCAGGCCGCGGGCCAGGTCGATCGAGCCGATCCGGCCACCGCGCACGGCCACGGCGGCCGGGACCGTGCCGGGCGCGGCCGTGGTCGCGAGGCTGTCAGCGGACATGCGCCCGATCCGTCGCGCAAGCGGGACGGCTGCCCGCGGCGGCGCGGATGGCAACGGGGGCGGCGGCGGGCCGGTCGGGGCGCCCGTCGCGGGCGTGGGTGGCCATGGGCGGGTTCCGGGCGCGGGGACGGCCATTGCAGCAATGCCGCCGTGAGGGCCCGATCAGGGATAGGGCTGCCCCGGTCGCGGGGGCGGCCGGGGCAGGGGCCGGTGCGGGGGCACCGGCGGGGGGAGGGGCCGGTGCGGGGGCACCGGCGGGGGGAGGGATCAGCCGGCGAGGCGGCGCTTGACCAGGGCCGAGACCTGGCCCATGTCGGCCTGGCCGGCCAGCTGCGGCTTGAGCACGCCCATCAGCTTGCCCATGTCGGCCGGGCCGGCGGCGCCGGTCTGGGCGATGGCGGCGTCGATCGCCGCCAGGATCGCGGCCTCGTCCAGCTTGGCCGGCAGGTAGCGTTCGATCACCGCGATCTCGTTGCGCTCGACCGCGGCCAGGTCCTCGCGGCCGGCGGCCTCGTACTGGGACACCGAGTCGCGGCGCTGCTTGACCATCTTGTCCAGCACGCCGACCACCGCGGCATCGTCCAGCTGGATGCGCTCGTCGACTTCCTTCTGCTTGATCGCGGCGTTGATCAGCCGGATCACGGCCAGGGTTTCCTTGTCGCCGCCCTTCATGGCGGCCTTCATGTCGTCGGTCAGACGCTGCTTGAGGCTCATCGCACACCTTCCAAGGTCGCTAAATCAAAGCCGGACGGCCGCCCGGGGCGGTGCCGCGGCGAACACAAAAAGCCGGCCACGCGACGGCGTGCCGGCTTCGGTGCCCTGTACACCATGCGCCCGCGCACGGGCGGCATGGCGTCAGCAGCGCAGGCTCAGTACAGGCGCTGGCGCTTGGTGACGTCGCGCGACATGCGACGCAGCTGGCGCTTCACCGCGGCAGCAGCCTTGCGCTTGCGCTCCTGGGTCGGCTTCTCGTAGTACTCGCGCTTGCGGGTTTCGGCCAGGACACCGGCCTTCTCGCAGGTGCGCTTGAAGCGACGCAGCGCAAACTCGAAGGGCTCGTTCTCGCGGACTTTGACGCTGGGCATGGATTCTCCGGGACACAAAATACCGGGTCGCGCCCGGTGAGCCGCGTATGATAGCCACCTCGCCGGCCGCGCTGCAAGTGCGCCGGTGCAGGCCGCGCCGCGGCCGCCCCCTTTCCCCCCGGAACTCCCCCCATGCGTGTCCTTGGCATCGAAACCTCCTGCGACGAAACCGGCGTGGCCGTGTACGACACCGCCCCCGGCGCAGGCCTGCTCGCCCATGCGGTCTACAGCCAGATCGCCCTGCACGCTGAATACGGCGGCGTGGTGCCGGAACTGGCCAGCCGCGACCACGTGCGCAAGCTGCTGCCGCTGGTGCGCCAGACCCTGGCCGAGGCCGGGCTGGCCCCGGCCGACCTGGACGGGGTGGCGTACACCGCCGGCCCCGGCCTGGTCGGCGCCCTGCTGGTCGGCGCCGGCACCGCGCGGGCCCTGGCCTGGGCGCTGGACGTGCCGGCGGTGGCGGTGCACCACATGGAAGGCCACCTGCTGGCGCCGTTGATGGAGGACAACCCGCCGGCTCCGCCGTTCGTGGCCCTGCTGGTCTCCGGTGGCCATACCCAGCTGGTGGCGGTGGAGGCGATCGGCCGCTACCGCCTGCTCGGCGAGACCCTGGACGATGCCGCCGGCGAGGCCTTCGACAAGACCGCCAAGCTGATGGGCCTGCCGTACCCGGGCGGCCCGCAGCTGGCCGCGCTGGCCGAACGCGGCACGCCGGGTGCGTTCCGCTTCGCCCGGCCGATGACCGACCGCCCGGGACTGGATTTCTCCTTCAGCGGGCTGAAGACCCAGGTGCTGCTGGCCTGGCAGCAGTCCGACCAGTCGGAGCAGACCCGCGCCGACATCGCCCGCGGCTTCGAGGACGCGGTGGTCGACACCCTGGCGATCAAGTGCGGGCGCGCGCTGGACGCGGCCGGCAGCGACACCCTGGTGATCGCCGGCGGCGTCGGCGCCAACAAGCGCCTGCGCGCCAGGCTGCAGGAGATGTGCGCCCGGCGCGGCGGCCGCGCCTGCTTCCCGCGCCCGTCGCTGTGCACCGACAACGGCGCGATGATCGCCTTTGCCGGCGCGCTGCGCCTGGAGGCCGGCCAGCGCGAGGACACGTCGGTGCGGGTCACGCCGCGATGGGACATGGCGACGCTGCCGCCGTTGGCGGCAGCGTCGCCGTGATTGGTGATTGGTAATTCGTGATTCAAAGGCGCAAAGCGAAGCGGCCGGCGCTGGCGTCGCGGCGACGACTGTTACCATCCCACGAATCACGAATCACGAATCACGAATCACCGCCTCATGGACAAAGTCTTCATCGAAGGCCTCGAGATCGAGGCGCTGATCGGCATCTACGACTGGGAGCGGCGCATCCGCCAGACCCTGCGCTTCGACCTGGAGATGGCCTTCGACAACCGCGTGCCCGCGGCCAGCGACGACATCGCCGACACCCTCGACTACAAGGCGGTGAGCAAGCGCCTGATCGAGTACGTGGGCCAGTCCGGCTTCGGCCTGGTCGAGACCCTGGCCGAACGTTGCGTCGAACTGGTCATCCGCGAGTTCGGCGTGCAGTGGGTGCGGTTGAAGCTGAGCAAGCCCGGTGCGGTGCGCGGTGCGCAGGCGGTGGGCGTGGTGATCGAGCGCAGTGCGCCGGCGAAGGAGTCGTAAGTGGTGTGGGGTGTATCGACTGCGGGTGACTGGACCAGCCTGATCGGGCTGCATGGGGTGAGGGACCTGCTGGCGCCTTGGCCCTGGGCCTGGCCGGCCCTGCTGCTGGCGCTGCTGCTGGGCGCCGCGGCCATCGCGAACTTCGTCACCAAGCGCATCCTGCTGCGCGGCCTGCGCCGGTTGCTGGCGATGCTCGCCAGCCAGACCGGCAAGGCTGGGATCGCCGACATGCGGGTGATCCCGCGCCTGGCCAACGTGGTGCCGGCGATGGTGATCTCCTCCGGCATCGGCTGGATCCCCGACCTGTCGCCGGCGCTGGTCGCCTTCGTCCACGGCGCCTGCCAGGCCTGGGTGGTGCTGACCCTGGCGCTGGCGGTGTCGCATGCGCTGGACGCGGCCAACGAGCTGTACGAGCGCCGTCCCGACGCGCGCAACAAGCCGATCAAGGGCTACCTGCAGGTGGCCAAGATCGTGGTCTTCGCCCTGGCCGGCCTGTCGATCGTCGCCACCCTGGCCGGGGTGAAGCTGCTGCACCTGCTGACCGGCCTGGGCGCGGCCACCGCGGTGCTGATGCTGGTGTTCCAGGACACCCTGCTGTCGCTGGTGGCCAGCGTGCAGATCAGCGGCGACGGCCGCGTGCGCATCGGCGACTGGATCGAGATGCCCAGCCAGAACGCCGATGGCGACGTGATCGACATCGCCCTGCACACGGTCACGGTGCAGAACTGGGACAAGACCGTCACCACCATCCCGACCAAGAAGCTGATCAGCGAGTCGTTCAAGAACTGGCGCGGCATGCAGGAGGCGGGCGGGCGCCGGATCAAGCGCGCGCTGTACCTGGACCAGTCCAGTGTGCGCTTCCTGGAGCCGGAGGAGCGCCAGCGCCTTGGGCGCTTCGTGCTGCTGCGCGAGTACCTGGCGCAGAAGGAGCGCGAGCTGGCCGAGTGGAATGCCGGCCTGGGCGAGGACGGCCAGCTGCCGGTCAACGCCCGCCGCATCACCAACCTCGGCACCTTCCGCGCCTACGTGGAGCGCTACCTGCGCCGCCATCCCGGCGTGCACCAGGACATGACCCTGCTGGTGCGCCAGCTGCAGCCGGGTGCCGACGGCATCCCGCTGGAGATCTACTGCTTCACCAACGACACCCGCTGGGCGGTGTACGAGGGCATCCAGTCGGACATCTTCGACCACCTGCTGGCGATCCTGCCGGAGTTCGGCCTGCGCGTGTTCCAGCAGCCCGGGGGCGCCGATTTCCGCGCCCTGCTGGCCGAACGGGGCGGGCAGGGCCCGCTCGCCCCGGCCTCTTGACGGCCGCCCGCCGGCGTTGCATGTTGCGGTGCAACAACCGGCGGGGGGCCGCCGGGAGGCCGGGCGGGTGCGATGGACTGGACGAAGTACCGGACGCCTTCGTATGACGAGCTGATCGGGCCGGACGGCCGGCCACGCCCGGCCGCGCGCCCGCTGGTGGAATACCTGTCCGGGCTCTCCGACCAGGAGCTGGCCGAGCGCCAGCTGGCGGCCGACGTCGCCGCCCGGGTCATGGGCATCACCTTCACCGTCTACAGCGACGGCCGCAACGTCGACCGCACCCTGCCGTTCGACCTGATCCCGCGCATCATCGACCGCCGCGAGTGGCAGCGCACCGAGGCGGGGCTGGTCCAGCGCATGCGCGCGCTCAACCTGTTCATCGCCGACATCTACGGCGAACAGCGCATCGTCCGCGACAAGGTGTTCCCGGCCGCGCTGCTGGAGCGCTCGGTCAACTTCCGCCCGCAGTGCGTGGGCGTGCGCCCGCCGCTGGACGTGTGGGCGCACGTCTGCGGCTCGGACCTGGTGCGCGACGCCGACGGCACCCTGTACGCGCTGGAGGACAACCTGCGCATCCCCTCCGGGGTGTCGTACATGCTCGAGAACCGCATGGTCGCCAAGCGCGTGTTCCCGGAGCTGTTCGAGACCAGCGCGATCCTGCCGGTGGACGACTACACCGCGCAGCTGTACGACACCCTGGCCGCGCTGTCGCCGCGCCCGGGCGACACCCCGGTGATCGTGCTGCTGACCCCGGGGGTGTTCAACAGCGCCTACTTCGAGCACGCCTACCTGGCCCAGGCCATGGGCATCGAGCTGGTCGAGGGCAGCGACCTGTTCGTGGCCGACGACGACTGCACCTACATGCGCACGGTCGACGGCCCGCAGCGGGTGGACGTGGTCTACCGCCGGGTCGACGACCTGTTCCTGGACCCGGAGGTGTTCCACCCGGACTCGCTGCTGGGCGTGCCGGGGCTGATCCGCAGCTGGCGCGCCGGCAAGGTCGCGCTGGCCAACGCGCCCGGCGCCGGCGTGGCCGACGACAAGGTCGTGTTCGCCTACGTGCCGAGGATGATCCGCTACTACCTGGGCGAGGAGCCGATCCTGCCCAACGTGCCCAGCTACCTGTGCCACGACGGCGACGACCGCCGCTACGTGCTCGAGCACCTTGGCGAACTGGTGGTGAAGCCGGCCAACGAGTCCGGCGGCTACGGCATGCTGATCGGCCCGCGCGCCAGCAGCAGGGAACGCGAGAAGTTCCGCGCCCTGATCGAGGCCGACCCGCGCAACTACATGGCCCAGCCCACGCTGTCGCTGTCCACCGCGCCGATCATCGGTCCCGGCGGGCCGGTGCCGCGGCACATCGACCTGCGGCCGTTCATCCTCTCCCGCGGCGATACCTACGTGACCACCGGTGGCCTCACCCGGGTGGCGATGGCCGAGGGCTCGCTGGTGGTCAATTCCTCCCAGGGCGGCGGCGCCAAGGACACCTGGGTGGTGGACCTGGAGGAGACCGCCTGATGCTCTCGCGCGTCGCCAGCCAGCTGTACTGGTTCAGCCGCTACCTGCGCCGCGCCGAGAACACCGCGCGGCTGGTGGGCGTGGGCAGCCTGCTGCAGCTGGACCTGCCGCGCTCGGTGCGCTTCACCTGGCGGCCGATGATCGCCACGGTCGGCGCCGAGGAGCTGTTCCTGGGCGTGCATCCGGAGCCGGACGAAGCCGATGTGCTGGACTTCCTGCTGCTGGACGCGCGCAACCCGTCCTCGCTGCGCAGTTCGGTGGCGCAGGCGCGCGAGATCCTGCGCAGCATCCGCGACGCGCTGCCGCAGGAGGTGTGGGAGGCGGTCAACGACCTGCACCTGTACCTGGACGCCGACGGCCCGCGGGTGCTCACCCGCCGCTACCGCATGGACTTCATCGGCCGCATCACCGACGGCTGCCTCAAGGTCTCCGGCCTGCTGCAGGCCAACGTCAGCCGCGACATGGGCTTCCACTTCCTGCGCCTGGGCACGGCGATCGAGCAGGCGGACATGACCACCCGGATCATCGACGCCGGCGCCTCCGGCCTGGTGCGGCCGCGCCACGAGGACGACCTGGAAGCCTGGCGCAACATGCAGTGGATGGCGGTGCTGCGCGCGCTGGCGGCGTACCAGATGTACCGCCGCCACCTGCGCCAGCGGGTCACCGCCGCCCACGCCCTGCGCTTCCTGCTGCATGACAACGAGTTCCCGCGCAGCGTGCAGTTCTGCCTGGGGCGGCTGCACCGGATCCTGCCGGCGCTGCCGCCGCGGCCGCCGGTGGACCGCGCCCTCAACCGGGTCACCGGGCTGGTGCGCCAGGCCGACCCGGCGCTGCTGGCCGCAGGCGACCCGGCCGGCTTCATGGACGAGGCGCAGGTGCTGCTCGGGCGCCTGCACGAGGCCATCGCCGAGGGCTATTTCGCCGGCTGAGCGCGCGCCGGCCGCCACCGGGGCCGGGTGTAGAATCCACCGAACCGCAACCTGCAGATACCCATGACCTATTGCGTCGGCATCGAAGTGGACGAGGGCCTGGTGTTCGCGGCCGACACCCGCACCAACGCCTCGCTCGACGACGTGCGCGTGCACCGCAAGCTGCACGTGTTCGAGTATCCCGGCGAGCGCGTGTTCGTGGTCATGAGCGCGGGCAACCTGGCCACCACCCAGCTGGCGGTGTCGCGCCTGCGCCGCGACGCGGAGGATCCGTCCGCGCCGCGCAGCCTGCGCAGCTTCCGCCACCTGTTCGAGGTGGCCGAGTACGTCGGCGAGGTGCTGGTCGCCAGCCAGGTGCAGGCCGGCAGCGACAACCCGCACGGCGGCATCAACACCCAGGCCACGCTGATCCTGGGCGGACAGATCGCCGGCGAGCGCCCGGGCCTGTACCTGGTGTACCCGCTGGGCAACTGCATCTCCACCTCGCCGGAAACGCCCTACCTGCAGATCGGCGAATCCAAGTACGGCAAGCCGATCCTGGACCGCATCGTGCGCCCTGGCACCGCGCTGGAGGACGCCGCGCGCTGCGCCCTGCTGTCGCTGGACTCGACCATCCGCTCCAACCTCTCGGTCGGGCTGCCGGTGGACCTGGCGCTGGTCCGCGCCGGCGACCTGCGGGTGAGCCAGCAGATGCGGCTGGAGGCCGACACCCCGCTGTACGCGGAGATCCATGACACCTGGTCGCGCAAGCTGGAGAACGCGGTGCGCACCCTGCCGCGCTTCCCCTGGGAGCCGCAGGCGCAGGCCACGGAGGACCCGTCCGCGCTGCCACCGTTGCCACCGCGCCGGGTGCCGGCGCGCAAGGATCCCGGCGACCAGTCCGCGCAGCAGTAACAGGCACGCACCGCATGCACAGCCAGCCGGCGCCCGCGGGCGCCACCCCCGTATTGCTCAGCCTCGGCAGCAACCTGCAGCCGGAGCGCCACCTGCGCGCGGCGCTGGAGGAATTGCGCGCCCGCTTCGGCACGCTGCGGGTCTCCCCGGCCTACCGCACCCCGGCGGTCGGCTTCGACGGCCCGCCCTTCCTCAACAACGCCGCCCTGCTGCATACCGGCCTCGCGCTGCCGGAGCTGGAAGCCTGGCTGCACGCGCTGGAAGACCGCCACGGCCGCGTGCGCAGCGGCCCGCGCCTGGCCGACCGCACCCTGGACGTGGACGTGGTGTTCCATGGCGACCTGGTGCTGCGCGAGGGCGGCAAGGTGCGGATCCCGCGCCCGGAACTGAAGCACGCCTTCGTGCTCAAGCCGGCGGCCGACATCGCCCCGGACTTCGTCGATCCGCTCAGCGGCCGCACCCTGGCCGAGCTGTGGCGCGACCACCCGCAGCACGGCGAGGCGTTCGAGGTGGTGCCGCTGTGACCCGCCTTCAGTGGGTGCGGCCGCCGTCCACGTGCAGCACCTGGCCGGTGACGTAGCCGGCCTCCTCCGACAGCAGCCAGGCCACGGCGGCGGCGATGTCCTCCGGCGTGCCGGCCCGGCCAAGCGCGGTATCGCCAAGGATCGTGGCTTGCGCCGCCGGGTCCTGCGCCTGCTCCGGCCACAGGATCGCGCCCGGCGCCACCGCGTTGGCCCGCGCCTGCGGCGCCAGTGCCTGGGCCAGGCCGCGGGTCAGCGAGACCAGCGCCGCCTTGGCCGCCGAGTACAGCGGATGCCCGCGCAGCGGCGTCCCGGCGTACACGTCGGCCAGGTTGACCACCGCGCCGCCGCGCTCGCGCAGGTGCGCGGCGGCGGCCTGGGCGAGGAAGAAGGGCGCGCGCGCGTTGACCGCGAACAGCGCGTCCCACTGCGCCGGCGTGGCCTGGTCCAGCGGCGTGGGGAAGAAGTTGGAGGCGTTGTTGACCAGCCCGTCCAGGCGGCCGTAGCGGGCGATGCAGGCCTGCACCAGTGCCGCCGGCGCTTCCTCCGCCTGCAGGTCCGCCTGCAGCACCAGCACGCTGCCCGGGCGCGCCGCCTCCAGGGTGCCGGCCAGCGCCTGCAGTTCGGCGTGCGAGCCGTGGCAGTGCAGGGCGAGGTCGAAGCCGTCGCGGTGCAGGCGCCGGGCGATGGCCGCGCCGATGCGGCGGGCGGCGCCGGTGACCAGGACGACGGGGCGGGGATGGGGCATCGGGCATGTCCGCTCGGCTATGCTGGCCATTCTCCACGCCGTCCCACAGCGATGCACCCCCACACCGACCTGCCGGAACCCGCGCCCGGCGCCCTCCACCACAGCGCGATCCTGGCCGACCACATCCGCGAGGAGATCCGCCACGGCGGTGGCGCGATCCCGATGTCCCGGTTCATGGAGCTTTGTCTGTACGCACCCGGCCTGGGCTACTACAGCGCCGGCGCGACCAAGTTCGGCCCGGCCGGCGACTTCGTCACCGCACCCGAGTCCGGGCGGCTGTTCGCGGCCACCGTGGCGGGCGTGCTGGCCGAGGGCCTGCGCCAGCTCGGCGGCCACGCGCGGGTGCTGGAAGTGGGCGGCGGCAGCGGCGTGTTCGCCGAGGTCGCGCTCAAGCGACTGCTGGAACTGGACGCGCTGCCGGACCGCTACGCGATCCTGGAGCCCTCGGCCGACCTGCGCGAGCGCCAGCGCGAGCACCTCCGGCGCACCCTGGTGCCCACCGTGTTCGAGCTGGTGGAGTGGCTGGACCGCCCGTTCCAGGACGAGTGGGACGGCCTGCTGTTCGCCAACGAGGTGATCGACGCCCTGCCGACGCCGCGCTTCGTGCTGCGCGACCGCCAGGTGTACGAGGAGCACGTGGCGCTGGACGGCAACGACGGCTTCGTGCGCGTGGACCGCCCGGCCGACGCCCTGCTGGAAGCGGCGGTGCGCCACATCGAGGACTACCTGGAGCAGCCATTCCCGGACGGCTACCGCTCCGAGCTGCTGCCGCAGCTGCCGTACTGGCTGCAGGCGGTCGGCGGCGGCCTGCGTAGCGGCGGCATGCTGTTCTTCGACTACGGCTACGCCCGCCGCGAGTACTACCTGCCGCAGCGCAGCGACGGCACCCTGCGCGCGTTCTACCGCCAGCGCATGCACGATGACGTGCTGCGCTGGCCCGGGTTGCAGGACATCACCGCCTCGGTCGACTTCACCGCGCTGGCCGAGGCCGGCACCGGCGCCGGCCTGGACCTGGCCGGCTACTGCAGCCAGGCCAGCTTCCTGCTGGGCAACGGCATCGACCGCCTGCTGGCCGAGGCCGAGGCGCGTACCGACGAGGCCGGCGTGCTGCGCCTGCGCCAGGAACTCAAGCGCCTGACCCTGCCCGAACAGATGGGCGAGCGCTTCCAGGCCATGGCTTTCACCCGCGACATCGACTTGGGCGCGGCCTTCCTGCTCGGCGACATGACCTGGCGGCTGTGAGCACCGGCGCGCTGAAGCCGCTGCGGCGGCCGCATCTGTGGCTGGGCCTGTGGCTGCTGGCGGTGGCCGTGGTCTGCGTGGCCAGCCTGACCCCGCCGCCGCCGATGGAACTGCCGCGGCATGGCGACAAGGTCGAGCACCTGCTGGCCTATGCCGCGCTGGCGGCCGCGGCGGTGCAGGTTTTCCGTCCCGGGCGCGCGCTGTGGGCGGCGGGCATCGGCCTGGTCCTGATGGGCGTGGCGCTGGAGTTCGCCCAGGGGGCGCTGACGCAGACGCGCATGGCCGATCCGGCCGATGCCCTGGCCAATACCGCTGGCGTGCTGCTGGGCCTGGGCACCCGCCTGACCCGCTGGCGCGACCTGCTGCTGCGGCGCGGCGGCTGAACGCGACGCCGGCCGCAGCCGCGGGCCGGCGTCGCGCCGCGCGGTCAGCGCCTTTCCAGCGTCACCCGGTCGACCACCCACATTTGCGGGCGGGTATCGCCGGTAAAGCGCAGGCACAGGTCCTGGCGCCCGGACAGCGCGGGCGCCAGCGGCGCCTCCAGTTCGACGAAACCGTCCGCGTCCGGCGCCGCCGGCAGCGGCACGCTGGCCACGCGCTGGCCGTCGCAGCCGCCGGCATGCACGTCCAGCTCGCCATGCGCCGAACGCGCCGGCTCGAAGCGGCGGTGCGGTTCGTCGTGCGCCAGCTGGAAGTAGTAGGGGATGCGCCCGGCGCGCACCTTCACCGCGACCACCCCGTCCAGGCGCGCGGCGGTCCATTGCCAGCACGGATAGAAGATGTCGGTGTCGAAGATCGCGCGCTCGCCCTCGGCCGGGCCGTCGTCCTCCAGGCGCAGGCGCAGCGCCGCGCGCCCGCGGCAGGCGTTCAGCTGCTCGTCGCTGCGGGTCAGCAGCGAGGCCGCGTCCCAGTGCCAGGCGCGCGCCGGCGCCAGCGGCTTGCCGGCGAAGAACGCCGCGGCCTGCAGCCGCGCCGGCAGCGGCAGCTGCAGCGGCGCCTGGTAGCGCGGCGAGGCCGCGGTCGGCGCGCTGCCGTCGCTGCTGTAGCGGATCTCGTAGCCCAGCGGGTTGGACAGGGCCACGCGCACGCCGGCGTCGCTTTCGTCCTGCAGTTCCACGTCCACCTGGAACGGGGTGGACGCGTAGCCGATGCCCCAGCGCCGGTAGCGCTGCAGCTGCACCGGCAGGCGCTGCAGGAAGGAACCCAGGTCGCGCGCCTGGCGCGGCGACCAGGCCACCTCGGCCAGCGCCGCCAGGCGCGGGAACATGTGGTGCTGCAGGCGCTCGAAGCTGCGCGTGTGCTCGGTCCACAGGTTGGCCTGCACGCCGAGGATGTGGTGCTGCCGCTCCGGCTCCAGGCCCTCGGGCACCGGCTCGAAGCCGTAGACCTGCTGCAGGGTGATGGTGGCCGGGCGGCCCGGCGGCTCGTGCGGGGAACCGGTCTGCAGGTAGTCCAGGTACAGCGCCGACACCGGCGCCATGACCACGTCGTGGCCCAGGCGCGCGGCCTTGAGCCCGCCCTCGGTGCCGCGCCAGGACATCACCGCCGCGCCGGCCGGCAGTTCGCCGTCGAGGATCTCGTCCCAGCCGATCGCGCGCTTGCCGTGCTTCTCCAGGAAGGCGGCGAGGCGATGGACGACATGCGCCTGCATCGCGGTCTCGTCGGCCAGGCCCAGCTCGCGCATGCGCGCCTGCACCCGCGCCGAGGCCTGCCACTGGTCCTTGACCGCCTCGTCGCCGCCGATGTGGAAGTAGCGGCCGGGGAACAGCGGCAGCAGCTCGGCGATCACGTCGTCGAGGAAGGCCAGGGTGGCTTCCTCGGTGTTGAACAGGTTGGGGAACACGCCCCACTCGCTGGTCGGGCGCAGCGGCGCATCGGTGCTGCCCAGCTCCGGGTAGGCGGCGATCGCCGCGGTGGCGTGGCCGGGCACGTCGAACTCCGGCACCACGGTGATGTGGTGCTGCGCGGCGTAGGCCACGACCTCGCGCACCTGCTCCTGGGTGTAGTGGCCGCAGTAAGGGCGCGGCTGGCCGCTGGCCGGATCGATGGCGCCGTCGCCGGCCGGCAGGCGGCAGCTGCCGGCCTCCACCAGGCGCGGATGGCGCCTGATTTCCACCCGCCAGCCCTGGTCGTCGGTCAGGTGCCAGTGCAGGGTATTGAGCTTGTGCAGGGCCATCGCGTCGATGACCTGCTTGACCTGCTCCACGCTCCAGAAGTGCCGGGCCGGATCGAGCATGAAGCCGCGCCAGGGGAAGCGCGGCGCGTCCTCGATCCGCAGCGCCGGCAGCCGGATGGGGCCGGACTCGTCCAGGGTGGCCAGCTGCAGCAGGGTCACCGCGCCGTAGAACAGGCCGGCCTGGTCGCCGGCGGTGATGCTGGCGCCGCCGGGCGCGACTTCCAGCAGGTAGCTTTCGCGGCCGCCACCGTGCGCCGGGTCCAGGCGGAAGCGGATGCCGGGGCGGCGGCTGCCGGCCACCACCTTCGGCGCGATGCCGCGGCTCTTTTCCAGCAGCGCGGAAAACTGCGCGGCCACGGTGCGCTCGGCCTCGCCGGCGGCCAGCAGCGGCGTGTCCGCGTCCAGCGCGAACTGCCCGCGCAGCGGCTCGAGCGAGGCCGGCATCGGGATCAGCGGCAGCGGTTGCGCCGGGGCGGAGGCGGTGGCGGTACCGGCCAGCGTGCCTGCCAGCACGACGGCGCCCAGCAGGCACAGCCGCCGCAACGGGTTGGATCGGGTCATGCGTGCTCCCTGGTCATGGCCTTCGGCAATGCAGCGGGCCCGGAAGGCTCCGGGCCCGATGATGCGGCCGGCGCGGACGCGGGTCGACCGCGCCGCGCCGGCGTCCCCGCTCAGTACTTCAGGCGGACGTTGAAGTAGTACTGGCGGCCGTTGCTGTAGAAGGCCGTGGGGATGGTGGAGCTCTGGTAGTAGGTGATCTCCGGGTCGTTGAGGTTCAGCGCGTCCAGGCTGAAGCTGAGCTGGTCGTTGAGCTTGTAGCTCAGTGCCGCCGACAGGGTGCCGAAGTCGTCCTGGTAGTACGGGTTGGCGCCGGACAGGCCGATCAGGAACTCCGAGCGGCGGGTGTAGCTGAGCCGCGCGCCGAAGGCCTCGTTCTCGAACCAGGCGCCGACGTTGTAGGTGTGCCTGGAGGTACCCAGCAGGTTGTTGCTGCCGTCGGCCCAGGTGTGCGCGGTGCTGCCGTCGGCGAAGGTGTAGTTGGCGCTGACGCCGAAGTTCTCGCCGATCGGCTGCTCGTAGGCCAGCTCGACGCCGTGCACCTTGCCGTCGGAGTTCACCGGCACCGAAACCAGGTAGTCCTCCAGCTGGTTGGTCAGCTCCGAGAACAGCTGCCGGGTCTCGGTGCCGAAGGCCACGTAGTCCTTCAGGTCCATGGCATAGGCGCCGACCGAGAGCAGGCCGCGCGGCATGAAGTACCACTCCAGGTTGGCGTCGAAGTTGGTCGACACCACCGGCTTGAGGTTGGGATTGCCGCCGCCGCCGGTCTTGTTGAGGTCCGAGCCCCAGGACGCGGCGCCCAGCGCCGAGTAGTCGGGCAGGGTCTGGGTCTGCGAGGCGGCGAAGCGGAACACCAGGTCCGGGGCCAGGTTGAACTTCAGGTTCGCGCTGGGCAGCACGCGGCTGTGCGAGTTGCTGGTGCGGACCCGGATCCACTGCCCGAACAGGCTGGAGACCTCGGCGTTGGCCGGATTGCTGACCGCCTGGTAGGAGTGGATGTCCTGGTCGATGTCGACGTAGCGCAGGCCGACGTTGCCGCTCCAGTTGTCGCCGCGGAAGTTGGCCTGCACGTAGGCGGCCAGGCTTTCCTCGGCCACCTTCCACTCGCCGCCGTAGTTGTGGCGGCCGGTGGGGCCGTCGTCGCCGGACAGCCAGGTGGAGTTGCCGACCACCGCGTCGCGCAGCGCGCCGGGGGTGAAGTACCACAGGTTGCGCGGGAAGCTGCCGCCGATGCCGTCGGCGAAGCCGGACGGGTAGGGCGCGGTGGCGCCCTCCTGCAGGTCGCTCCAGATGTCGCCCGGGGTCGCGCCCTCGGGCGAGCGTGCCTCGCGCTCGTGGTCGGCGTAGCGCAGGCCGAAGTCCAGCGAGGACAGCGCGCCAACGTCGAAGTAGCGGGTGAAGTCGGCGCTGAACCAGTCCTCCTCGTCGATCGCGCTCACCAGCTGGTTGCCCCAGGTGCCGAAGCTGGTGACGCCGGCCGGGCTGGTGTCGCCGCCCACGCTCCAGTCCACCGGCGCGCTGGCGCCGTGGGTGTTCCAGCTGGCGCCGCCGCCGCGGGCGAGGGTGACCTCGGCGATGTACTGGCGGTTGGTGGTGCCTTCGCCCTTGGTGGTGCCGGCCTGGAAGCGCGAGCGCAGGTCCGGGCTGATGTCCCAGTCCACGTCGAAGGTGGCGTAGCGGGTCTTGGCGCTGGCCTCGCGGTAGATCATGTCGTACACCGCGTAGTCGCGGTCCGGGTCGCCGGCGTAGCTGGCCTGGGCCAGCACGCCGTCGCGCACCACGTAGCCCGGCTCCGGCGCCTGCGCGCGGGCGAAGTTGCCGCCCCAGAGCATGAAGTTGCGGTTGTAGTTGTCCGCGTCCATGTCCGAGCTGAAGGCGCTCACGCCCAGGGTGAGGTTGTCGGCCGGCTTGAACTGGACATCGACCAGTCCGCCCTTGCGCTCGCGCGTCTGCTCGAACAGGGTCGAGCCCAGCAGGCCCGGCGCCCACACCCCGACCAGGTCGGGGTTGGTCGCGGCCACCGGGTCGTCCTCGCCGATCTGGAAGAAGCCGCCCGGGATCTCCTGCGCCTCGCGGCGCAGCTCGCGCTTCTGGCTGAAGGCCTGGACCAGGATGCCGAAGGTGCCCTGCTCGTTGCGGTAGTTGAACAGCGCCGACAGCTGCGGGTCGGTGGAGTCGGCCTGCTCGGAGTTGACCACGCCCAGCGAGGCCTCGGCGGTGATCGCGTCGGCGAATTGCAGCGGCTTGCGGGTGACGATGTTGACGCTGCCGGTGGTGCCGCCGTCCGGCAGCTTGGCCTGCGAGGACTTGTGCACCTCGACCGAGCTGACCAGTTCCGAGGGCAGCAGGGTGTAGCTGACGCTGCGGCCGACGTTGTTGCCCTGGCTGAGCACGAACCAGTCGGCCGAGCCGACGCTGTGGCCGTTGATCAGGGTCTGGGTGAGGCTGGGGCTGGTGCCGCGCAGGCTGACCCGGTCGGCCTCGTCGAAGCCGCCTTCGTCGGCGGAGGATGAGCTGATGTTCACGCCGGGCAGGCGCTGCAGGGTGTCGGCGACGTTGTGCGCCGGCAGCTTGCCCACGTCCTCCGCGGTGACCACCTCCAGGCGCGCGTCGGCCTCGCGCTTGGTGTCCAGCGAGCGTTCCATCGAGCCGCGGATGCCGGTGACCACGACCGTGTCCAGCTCGGTGGCCCGTTCCCCCGCATCCTGGGCTTGCGCGCCGGCGGCCACGGCCAGGCTGGCAAGGATCGCCGCGCTCAGTGCTGACTTGCAGTACTTCATGATGTCTCTCCCATCATCGGTTTGGTTGTGCCGGCATGCCGGCAACGGACTGCATCAGGTGCGACGGAACGGCACGACCGCTCGACTCCGCGGCACGACTACACCCGGCGCCTGGCGCGCCGTTCCACTCACTGCTCCACGAATTCCGAACCCAGGTACCAGCTGGCGGCGCCGATCACGCCCAGCTGCCCGTGCTCGACCAGCTTCACCGAGACCCGCTCCAGCGCCTCGCGCATCGAACCCTTGTTGAGGAAGCGGTCGCGGAAGCGGCTGCCGGCGAGGAAACGGCCGATCTGCGGCAGGATCCCGCCGGCCAGGTACACGCCGTGCACGCCGTACAGCAGGGCCATGTCGCCGACCGTGCTGCCGAGCAGGCCGCAGAACACCTCCAGCGCCTCGCGCGCCAGCGGGTCGCCGCCGCCCAGCGCGGCGGCGGTGATCTCGCCCGGGCGCGCGTGCACCGGCGCGGCGCCGCGCAGCGCGCACAGCGCCTGGTACAGGTTCAGCAGGCCGGGCCCGGACAGCGCGTGCTCGATCGGCACGTGGCTGCGCTGGCCGAGCATGTGCTGCAGCAGCTGCATCTCCAGTTCCGTGCCCACCGCCAGCGCCGCCTGCCCGGCCTCGGTGGCCAGCACCACGCCGCGGCGCCCGGTGGGGATCCACACCGCCGCGCCCAGGCCGGTACCGGGGCCCAGCACCAGCAGCGGGCCGGGTGCGGCCTGGGCAGGGCCGCACAGCTGCAGCACCTCGCTGGAGCCGAGCTGGTTGACCGCGTTGGCCACCGCCTCGAAGTCGTTGATCAGGTGCACCGCGTCCAGGCCGAAGCGCTCGCGCAGTTCGCGCGGCGACAGCGGCCAGGGCAGGTTGTTGGTGATCACCGTGCCATCGGCCAGCGGGTAGCCGGCGCTGGCGATCACCGCCACCGACACCGGATGGCGGCCGAGGCTGGCGATGAACTCGGCGAGGATGTCGCCGAGGCTGGCGTAGTCGGAGCAGCGGAACTTGCTGTAGGCCAGCACCTGTGGCGCGCCGCCGTCGCCGTCGGCGGCGACCAGGCTGATGCGCACGTGGGTGCCGCCGACGTCGGCGGCGATGAAGGGCGCGATGCGGGATTGGATCGATGCGGTCACGCGGGCTCCCGTTGGGCGGCATGGTTGGCGTGGGCGGCCATCCCGGGCGCCCACCGGACGGGCCGAGTCTTGGGTCATCGTGACAACGATGTCAACACTTCCCCCGGACGCTCCCGGGGCGCTGGCCGTGGGTTGCGGCGGCACCCGGCACGAATCCCGGCATTCCCTCGTATTCAGCAAAAAACACCCGGTTCACGCCAGCCCACGCGATGTTGCGGGGCAGCACCACGGATGCGCCGGAGGGCGCGCGCGGCGGTTGACATCCGGGCAAGTCTCGCGGAAAGAATGTGACAACGTTGTTCCCACCTGGCTGGCGCCCGTCGCGCCCCCGGGAGCTGCGCGGGAACGGCATCCAGCCGCCGGGGAGGGCTCCACCAGATGTCCGCGACCACCGCCACGCAAGCGCGTTCCAGCCTCGCCGCCTCGATCGCCATCGTCGGCGGGCTGTTCTTCATCATCGGCTTCTTCACCTGGATCAACGGCCCGCTGATCACCTTCGTGCAGCTGGCCTTCGACGTGAGCGAGATCGCCGCGTTCCTGGTGCTGATGGTGTTCTACCTGTCGTACTTCTTCCTCGCCCTGCCGGCGTCGTGGATCCTGCGCCGCACCGGCCTGAAGAAGGGCCTGGCGCTGAGCCTGGCGGTGATGGCCGCCGGCGCGGCGCTGTTCGGCGAGTTCGCCACCCGCCGCTGGTTCGGCGGCGCCCTGGCCGGGCTGTTCGTGATCGGCGGCGGCCTGGCCCTGCTGCAGACCGCGGTCAACCCGTACATCTCCATCCTCGGCCCGATCGAGACCGCGGCGCGGCGCATCGCGCTGATGGGCATCTGCAACAAGATCGCCGGCATCCTCGCCCCGGTGGTGCTCGGCTCGCTGGTGCTGCGCGGCATCGGCGACCTGGCGGCGCAGGTGCAGGCGGCCGACCCGGCGCTGCGCGCGCAGCTGCTGGAGGGCTTCGCCACCCGCATCCACGCGCCGTACCTGGCGATGGCCGCGGTGCTGCTGGTGGTGGCGGTGGCGGTGCTGTTCTCGCCGCTGCCGGAGCTGCGCAGCGAGGAAGCCAACGCCACCCCCGCGCACGCCGGCGGCGGGGGGCCGCGCAGCATCTTCGGCTTCCCGCACCTGTGGCTGGGCGTGGCCTGCCTGTTCGCCTACGTCGGGGTGGAAGTGTTGGCCGGCGATGCCATCGGCACCTACGGCCACGCCTTCCACCTGCCGCTGGACCAGACCAAGTTCTTCACCTCCTTCACCCTGGCGGCGATGCTGCTGGGCTACCTGGCCGGGCTGGCGCTGATCCCGCGGGTGTTCACCCAGGAGCGCTGGCTGAGCGTGTCGGCGGTGCTGGGCGTGCTGCTGTCGCTCGGCGCCCTGCTGACCCATGGCTACGTCTCGGTCGGCTTCGTGGCCGCCCTCGGCTTCGCCAACGCGATGATGTGGCCGGCGATCTTCCCGCTGGCGATCCGCGGCCTGGGCCGCTTCACCGAGACCGGCTCGGCGCTGCTGATCATGGGCATCGCCGGCGGCGCGGTCATCCCGCAGGCGTTCGCCGTGCTCAAGCAGTACTTCCACTTCCAGTGGGTGTTCGCCGCGCTGGGCGTGCCCTGCTACCTGTACATCCTCTACTACGCCCTGCGCGGCCACCGCGCCGGGCTGCCGGCCGGTCGCTGATCGCGCATCATGGACACGGTTTCCAGGAAGACGGACGGCATGCGCAGGCCCACCATCAAGGACGTCGCGGAACGGGCGAAGGTCTCGCTCAAGACCGTGTCGCGGGTCATCAACAACGAGCCTTCGGTGATGCAGGCGACCCGCTCGCGGGTGCTGGCGGCGATCGCCGAGCTGGACTACGAGCCGGACGCCACCGCGCGCAACCTGCGCAGCGGCACCCCGTTCGTGATCGGGCTGGTGTACGACAACCCCAACCCGTACCACATCATCGCGGTGCAGAACGGCGTGCTGGCGGCCTGCCGCGAGACCGGCTTCGGCCTGCAGATCCATCCGTGCGACTCGACCTCGCCGCTGCTGGCCGAGGAGCTGGCCGAGCTGGTGCAGCGCTCGCGCCTGGCCGGGCTGGTGCTGACCGCGCCGATGTCGGAGCGGCCGGACCTGGTGGCGGCGCTGGTGGCGCGCGGCATCCGCGTGGTGCGGATCATCGCCGCCACCGAGGACCCTGGCGATGGTCCCTGCGTGTACATCGACGACCGCGACGCCGCCTACGAGATCACCGAGCACCTGATCCAGCTTGGCCACCAGCGCATCGGCTTCCTCTGGGGCGGGCCGCAGCACCGCTCCTCGGCCGAGCGCTACGCCGGCTACGAGGCCGCGCTCAACGACTACGGCATCACCCTGGACAAGCACCTGGTGATCCCGGGCGACTACACCTTCGACGACGGTTTCCGCGGCGCGCGCCGGCTGCTGGCGCTGCGCGAGCCACCCACGGCGATCTTCGGCTCCAACGACGAGATCGCCGCCGGCGTGCTGGCCGCGGCCAAGTCGGTGGGGCTCAACGTGCCCTACGACCTGTCGATCGCCGGATTCGAGGACAGCCCGTTCTCGCGCCAGTCCTGGCCGGCGCTGACCACCGCCAAGCAGGCCACCGAGGACATCGCCCGCCATGCCGCGCGGCTGCTGATCGGCAGCCTGCGCCAGGACGCGTACGCCGAACACCCGCTGGGCCTGTCCAACCAGGGCTTCGTGCCGCAGCTGGTGGTGCGCGGCTCCACCGGCCCGGCGCCGCTGCCGCGCGCCCGCGCCGCTTCGCCATCCTCCGACGAGGCCTGAACCCGCCATGGCCCTGCCCGCGCAAGACCAGACCCTGATGTTCCGCGAGGCCGCGCAGGCGGCCGAGGTGGTGGCCGCGCAGCTGCGCCGCAACCACGATGCCGTGGCCGCGCTGGCTGCGCGCCTGCGCGCGGACACGCCGCCGTTCGTGGCCACCTGCGCGCGCGGCAGCTCCGACCATGCCGCCACCTACGCCAAGTACCTGGTGGAGACCCGGCTGGGCGTGGTGACTGCCTCGCTGTCGCCCTCGGTGGGCTCGGTCTATGCAGCACCGCTGCAGCTGCGCGGGGCGCTGTTCCTGGCGATCTCGCAGTCCGGGCGCAGCCCCGACCTGCTGCGCAATGCCGAGGCCGCGCGCGCCGCCGGCGCACGCGTGGTGGCACTGGTCAACGTCGAGGACTCGCCGCTGGCGGCGCTGGCCGACGCGGTGCTGCCGCTGGGCGCCGGGCCGGAGCGCAGCGTGGCGGCGACCAAGAGCTACCTGGCCTCGCTTTCGGCCATCGCCCAGCTGGTGGCGCACTGGAGCGGGGACGCGGCGTTGCTGCGCGCGCTCGACGCGTTGCCGGAAGCGATGGCCAATGCCTGGGCGCAGGACTGGTCTGCGCTGGTCGACGGCCTGGCCGATGCGCGCAACCTGTTCGTCCTCGGCCGCGGCCTGGGCCTGGCCGCCGCCCAGGAGGCGGCGCTCAAGTTCAAGGAAACCTGCGGCCTGCATGCCGAAGCCTACAGTTCGGCCGAGGTGCGGCACGGTCCGATGGCCCTGGTCGGCCCCGGCTTCCCGGTACTGGCCTTCGCCCAGCCCGACGCCACCGGCGCCGACGCCGAGGCCGCGGCCGTGCAGTTCCACGAACGCGGTGCCCAGGTCTGGCTGGCGTCGGCCGATGCGCCGCAGTGCGGCGCCGGCACGGTGTTGCCGCTGGCGGCCGCGCCGGATCCGGCGCTGGCGCCGCTGCTGGTGGTGCAGAGTTTCTATCGCGCGGCCAACGCGCTGGCACTGCGGCGCGGGCACAACCCCGACCTGCCGCCGCATCTCAACAAGGTCACGGAGACGGTGTGATGGCCACCCAGGCCCTGGTGAACGGCCGCGTCCTGCTGGATGACGGCTTCCATGACGACGTGGCGGTGCTGGTCGACGGCAGCGGCCGCATCCAGGGGCTGGTGCCCGAGGGCCAGGCGCGGATCGAGGCCGGCAAGGTCCGCGACCTCGGCGGCGGCTGGCTGCTGCCGGGCTTCATCGACGTGCAGGTCAACGGCGGCGGCGGGGTGCTGTTCAACAACGACACCCGTCCCGAGGCGATCGACGCCATCGGCCGCGCACACCGCCGCTACGGCACCACCAGCTTCCTGCCGACCCTGATCAGCGACACGGCCGAGGTGATGGAGCGCGCCATCGCCGGCACGCGCGAGGCCATCGCCGCAGGCGTGCCCGGGGTGCTGGGCATCCACCTGGAAGGCCCGTACCTGGCGCCGGCGCGCAAGGGCACGCACGATGCGGCGCGCTTCCGCGTGCCGGATGCGGCCGAACTGGCCATGGCCACCTCGCTGGACAACGGAGTCACCCTGGTCACCCTGGCCCCGGAGCAGGTGCCGGCGGACGCCATCCGCGCCATGGTCGCGCGCGGTGCGATCGTCTGCGCCGGACACACCGCCGGCACCTACGAGCAGATCCGTGCCGGCCTGGAGGCCGGCGTGCGCGGCTTCACCCACCTGTACAACGCGATGTCGCCACTGCAGGGGCGCGAGCCCGGTACGGTCGGCGCCGCGCTGGAAAGCCGCGAGGCCTATTGCGGGATGATCGTCGACGGCGTGCACGTGCATCCGGCCAGCCTGCGCGTGGCGCTGGCGGCCAAGCCGCGCGGCACCCTGTTCCTGGTCACCGATGCGATGCCGATGGTCGGCTCCGACGATCCCTCGTTCGAGCTGTACGGCGAAACCATCACTGCGGTGGATGGCGTGGTGCGCAACGCCGCCGGCGCACTGGCGGGCTCGGCCCTGGACATGGCCACCGCGGTGCGCAACACGGTGCGGCTGCTGGGCCTGCCGCTGGAGGAGGCGGCGCGCATGGCCTCGACCTACCCGGCGCGCTTCCTTGGCGTGGATTCGCGGCTGGGCCGGATCGCGCCGGGCTGGCAGGCCGACCTGGTGCTGCTGGACGAGGCGCTGCAGGTGCAGGCGACCTGGGTCGCAGGCGCCGCTTCGGACGCCTGAGCGTCGCGGGGAGCCACGATGGCCCTGGCGCTGGTTTCCCGGTGAGTTCCATGGCGCACGCGGGCGTGCAACGCCTGGCCTCGGTCGATGCCCTGCGCGGGCTGACCGTGGCGGCGATGCTGCTGGTCAACAACCCCGGCGACTGGGGCCACGTGTATGCCCCGCTGCTGCACGCAGACTGGCAGGGCTGCACGCCGACCGACCTGGTGTTCCCGTTCTTCCTGGCGATCGTCGGGGTTTCCATCGCGCTGGGCGTGGTGCCGCGCGCGGAGGCTGGCGGCGACCGCGCCGTGCTGATGCGCGCGGTGGCGGTGCGCGCGCTGCGCATCCTCGGCCTGGGCCTGCTGCTGCACCTGCTGGCCTGGTGGTGGCTGGACCTGCCGCATTACCGGCCGTGGGGCGTGCTGCAGCGGATCGGCCTGTGCTTCCTCGCCGCCGGCGCGGCGGCGCTGTACCTGCGGCCGCGCGGGCAGTGGCTGCTGCTGGCGGGCCTGCTCGCGGGCTGGTGGGCGTTGCTGCGCGCCGGCGGCAGCCTGGAGCCTTACGCCAACATCGCCAGCCGCATCGACGATGCGCTGCTGGGTCCATGGCTGTACCAGCACGACGCCGCCGGCCGCGGCCATGATCCGGAAGGCCTGCCCACCACCCTTGGCGCGCTGGCCACGACCCTCCTGGGCCTGCGTGCCGGCGACTGGCTGCGTCACGGCCAGCTGCGGCGGCTGGCGGGCGCCGCTGTTCTGGCGCTGCAGCTGGGCCTGGCCTGCACGCCATGGATGCCCTGGAACAAGAACCTGTGGACGCCGTCCTACGTGGCGTGGAGCGGCGGCTGGGCGCTGCTGGCGCTGGTGGTGGCGCACGCACTGGTGGACCTGCGCGGCTGGCCGGCGCTGGGCCGCGCGTTCGGGGTCAATGCGATCGCCGCCTACGCGGGTTCGGCGGTGATGGTCTACGCGCTGGCCGGGCGCGGCTGGTGGGAGCCGCTCTACCGCGGCGTCTTCGCCGGATGGATGACGCCGCGCTTCGGGCCGTACCTGCCGTCGCTGGCGTTCGCCCTGGCCTTCGTCGGCCTGTGGTGGCTGCTGGTGCGCTGGATGGACCGGCGCGGCTGGTACCTGAAGATCTGAGCCGCCAGCTAGGCGTGGCAACGCGCGGCGCGCGCCAGCAGCAGGCCGCGCTCGCGGGCGTTGCCGGTCATCGCCGCGGCGCGCTCGAACTCGGCGCGCGCCTCGTGCAGGCGGCCGAGCCGGAACAGCAGGTCGCCGCGCACGCTGGGCAGCGGGTGGTAGCTGGACAGCTTGGGCTCGTCCAGCAGCGCATCGACCAGCGGCAGCGCCGCTTCCGGGCCGGCGGCCATCGACACCGCCACCGCGCGGTTGAGTTCGACCACCGGCGACTGGGTCAGCCGCGCCAGCGCGTCGTACAGCGCCACGATCCGGTTCCAGTCGGTGTCCTCCGGCGCCAGGGCGCGGGCATGGCAGGCCGCGATCGCCGCCTGCAGCGCGTAGAAGCCCGCGCCGCCCCCCAGCCGCTGCGCGCGCTCGAGCGCCTCCAGGCCGCGCCCGATCAGCAGCCGGTCCCAGCGCGAGCGGTCCTGCTGCAGCAGCAGGACGGGCTCGCCGTCCGGGCCGGTGCGCGCGTGCAGGCGCGAGGCCTGCAGTTCCATCAGCGCGATCAGGCCATGCACCTCCGGTTCCTCCGGCATCAGCCCGGCCAGCACCCGGCCCAGGCGCATGGCCTCCTCGCACAGCGCCGGGCGCATCCAGTCGTCGCCGCTGCTGGCGGCGTAGCCTTCGTTGAACACCAGGTAGATCACCCCCAGCACCGCCGACAGCCGCTCCGGCAACTCCTCGCGGCGCGGGATCTCGAACGGCACCCCGGCCTCGGCCAGGGTGCGCTTGGCGCGCACGATGCGCTGGGCGATGGTGGCCTCGTTGGCCAGGAACGCGCGTGCGATCTCGCCGGTCTCCAGGCCGCCGAGCAGGCGCAGGGTCAGGGCCACGCGCGAGTCCTGCGGCAGCACCGGGTGGCAGGCGATGAACATCAGCCGCAGCACGTCGTCGCCGACGGTGTCGTCCAGCAGGTGCTCCGCGCGCGCGGCCACGTCCTCCTGCAGCTGCTCCAGCTCCCAGGCCACCTGCACGTGCTTCTCCTCGCGCAGCTTCAGGTGGCGCAGGCGGTCGATGGCGCGGTTGCGCGCGGTGGTCATCAGCCAGGCCCCGGGATTGTCCGGCACGCCGTCGGCCGGCCACTTCTCCAGCGCCGCCACCAGCGCGTCCTGGGCCAGCTCCTCGGCCAGGCCGACGTCGCGCACGAGCCGGGTCAGGCCGCCGATCACGCGCGCCGATTCCATCCGCCAGACGGCGTCGATGGTGCGGGCGATGTCGACCTGGTGCGGGTGCGGACTCATGCGCGGTGGATCACACCACCGCGCGCGGCGCGGAGCAAGCCGTGATGCGCTTCGCATTGCGGCGCCCGGCCCTGGGGCCGGCGGCCGGACCGGCGGGAAGCGGCCATGGCCGGCGCGTGCCCCGGGCAGCCCGGGCAAGGCCGCCGCGCGCGGTGCCACCACGCGGCATGCACGCCATGCATGCGATCAGGAAGCTCCGGATCACGGGAAGCGGAGGCGGTGGTGGACGCCAGGCTGCTCGCACGGCGGTACCGCGATTACATTGCCTGCCTGAACGCGCGCGACTGGGACGCGCTGGGCCGGTTCGTCGATGCGGCCGTGGAGCACAACGGCAGGGCCCTGGGCCTGGCCGGCTACCGCCGGATGCTGGAGCAGGACGTGGCGGCGATCCCGGACCTGCAGTACGCGGTCGAACTGCTGGTGGCTGAGCCGCCGCGGCTTGCCGCGCGCCTGGATTTCCACTGCACGCCGCGGGGCCGCTTCCTCGGCCTGGACGCAGGCGGCCGGCGGATCCGCTTCGCCGAGCACGCGTTCTACGAATTCGCCGGCGAGCGCATCGCGCGGGTGTGGTCGGTGATCGACAAGGCGTCGATCGAGGCGCAGCTGGAGCCGGGAGCCGGCCGGTAGCGGCATGCGTCGCGGAACCGCGCGCGCCTGCCGGCTAGACTCGGCCATCGATCGCCGGAGGACGCGGGCATGCGGCAGTCGCTGGGCCTGGTATCGCTGGTCGTGCGCGAACACGACGAGGCGATCGCGTTCTTCGTCGGCACGCTGGGCTTCCGCCTGGTCGAGGACAGCTGCGTGCCGGAGCAGGGCAAGCGCTGGGTAGTGGTGGCGCCGCCGGGCGCGGACGCGGGCCAGCTGCTGCTGGCGCGCGCGTCCACCCTGGAGCAACGGGCGCGGATCGGCGCGCAGGCCGGCGGGCGCGTGTTCCTGTTCCTGTATACCGACGACTTCTGGCGCGATTACCACGCCTACCGCGCCAGGGGCGTGGTGTTCGTGCGCGCGCCAAGGACCAGGCCCTACGGCACGGTGGCGGTGTTCCGCGACCTGTACGGCAACCTGTGGGACCTGCTGCAGCCTTCGCCGGCGCCGCGCGCCGCCGGCGATCCGCCCACGTGACCGCGGAGAAGATGCCATGACCCGTCGCCATGCCTCATGCAGCTGCGGCCAGCTGGCCCTGACCGCCGAAGGCGAACCGCTGCGCGTGTCGGTCTGCCACTGCCTGGAATGCCAGCGGCGCTCCGGCAGCGTGTTCGCGGTGCAGGCCAGGTTCCCGGCCGACGCGGTGGCGATCCGCGGCCAGGCCGGTGCCTACGCGCGCCCCGGCGACGAAGGCACCTCGTGCACCTTCCATTTCTGCCCGCGCTGCGGCACCACCGTGTACTTCGTACCCGATGCGATCCCGGGCGTGGTGAGCGTCCCGGTGGGCGTGTTCGCCGATCCCGGCTTCCCGCCACCGCGCGTATCCGTGTACGAGGCGCGCAGGCACGCCTGGGTGCGCCTGTCCGGGGACATCGAGCACATCGACTGACCCGCGCTGCGCCGACCGGCGTCAGCGCCCGCCGTGGCCCGGTTCCCAGGGCGGATCGGCGAAGCGCTCGGCGAGGAAGTCGACGAACGCGCGCACCCGCGGCGGCACCAGGCGGCGTTGCGGCATCACCGCGTGGATGCCGGTGGCCGCGATCGGGTAATCGGCCAGCAGCTGCACCAGCCGGCCCCGGCGCAGGTCCTCGCAGACCTGCCAGGTCGAGTGCATGGCGATGCCCAGGCCGGCCAGCGAGGCGTCGTGCAGGGCCTCGCCGTAGTTGCTTTCCAGGCGGCCGCGCACGCGCACCACGATTTCGCCGCCGCGGCCGTCGCCGAACCGCCACACGTCCTGGCGGCCGTGGCGGCCCACCAGCAGCAGGCAGTCGTGCGCGGCCAGTTCCTGCGGCGTGCGCGGGGTGCCGCGGCGGCGCAGGTAGGCGGGTGCGGCGCACAGCACCCGCCGGTTCTCGGCCAGCCGCCGCGCGACCAGGCTGGAATCGCCCAGCTCGCCGATCCGCACCGCCAGGTCGAAGCCGTCGCTGACCAGGTCGCGCAGCTGGTCGTTGAGGTCCAGGCGCAGGGTCAGCTTCGGGTGCCGGGCCAGGAACTCCGGCAGCAGCGGCGAGATGTACTCGCGTCCGAACGAGGCCGAGGCGGTCACCCGCAGGGTGCCGGCGACCTCGGTGCCGGCCTGGCGCAGGCCCCCGGCCAGGGCCTCCAGGTCCTCGACCAGCGGACGGCCCTGCTCGGCCAGGGCCATGCCTTCGGGCGTGGGGTGCAGCCGGCGCGTGGTCCGGTGCAGCAGGCGCACGCCCAGTTCCGATTCCAGGCGCTTGAGGCGCTGGCTGGCCACCGCCACCGACAGGTCGAGGCTGCGCGCGGCCGCCGAGATCGAGCCGAGGTCGAGCACGCGCAGGAACAGGGTGATGTCGCCGATGCGGTCCATGGCCGGGGCGGGGCGGAAGGCCGCTCCACGGTTGCGCCGGTCGCGGCGATTGTCAACGGTCCGTTGAAAGTGCTTGCCGGATTGCGTGGTTATTGCGGAAGCCGGACGCGCCTAGCCTGCGTCCGTCATCCCGATCCCGGAGGCTTCCGTGACTGCCACTTCCTCCCAGGGGCGCCTGCCGCTTGCCCTCTACGCCCTGACCGCCGGCTCGTTCGGCATCGGCTGCGCCGAGTTCGTGATCATGGGCCTGCTGCTGCAGGTCGCCGCCGACATGCAGGTCACCATCGCCGCCGCAGGACTGCTGGTGACCGGCTATGCGCTGGGCGTGACCGTCGGCGCACCGGCGCTGACCCTGCTGACCCGGCGCATGCCGCGCAAGGCGGTGCTGCTGGCGCTGATGGCGATCTACAGCGCCGGCAACCTCGCCTGCGCGCTGGCGCCGGACTACGCCACGCTGATGGCCGCGCGCGTGCTCACCTCGCTGACCCACGGCACGTTCTTCGGCGTCGGCGCGGTGGTGGCCACCGGGCTGGTGCCGGAAGCGCGCAAGGCCTCGGCAATCTCGGTCATGTTCTCCGGCCTGACCCTGGCCACCCTGCTGGGCATGCCGGCCGGGGCCTGGCTGGGCCTGCACTTCGGTTGGCGCTCCACGTTCTGGGCGATGGTCGTGGTGGGGCTGGCCTCGCTGCTGGTGATCGCCGCGCTGGTGCCGCGCAGCCGCGGCGGCGATACGCCGGTGCCGCTGCGCGCCGAACTGGCCACCATCGCGCGCCCGCAGGTACTGCTGGGGCTGCTGACCACCATGCTCGGCTTCGCCGGCGTGTTCGTGGTGATCACCTACGTGCAGCCGCTGCTGACCCGGGTGGCCGGCTTCGGCGAGGGTGCGGTGTCGCCGGTGCTGCTGCTGTTCGGCGCCGGCATGGTGGTCGGCAACCTGCTGGGCGGCCGCCTGGCCGACCGCCATCCGGTGCCGGCGCTGCTGGGAACGTTGCTGGCGCTGGCGGTGGTGCTGGCCGGCATGGCCGTGGCGGTGCGCGCGCCGGCGGCGATGGTCCTGGCCGTGGCCCTGCTGGGCGTGGCCGCGTTCGCCACCGTCCCGCCGCTGCAGCTGCGCGTGCTGCGCCATGCCGCCGGCGCCGGACAGAACCTGGCCTCGAGCTTCAACATCGCCGCGTTCAACCTCGGCAACGCCGCCGGCGCCTGGCTGGGCGGGGTCGCGATCGAGCGCGGTCCCGGCCTGCCGGCGCTGCCGTGGCTGGCCTCGATCGTGACCCTTGCCGGCCTGGCGGTGGCGGCCTGGAGCGTGCGCCTGGAGCGGCGCGAAGCGCATGCCGCCAGTGCGCCTGCAGGCGGCATGCCCGAACGCTGCTGATCCGTTTCCCCTGCCACGGAGAACCCGCATGCAATCCCTCAGCCCGACCCGCTTTTCCGCCCCGATCCGCCGCCTTGCCGCGCTGCTGCTGGCCGTGGCGGTCGCCGTACCACTGCAGGCACAGCCGGTGCAGCCGGCATGGATCGCGACCTGGACCGCCAGCCCGCAGCCGCGCTGGGATGGCGACTTCGCCCTGCCGAGCAATCTTCCGTTCCAGTTCTTCGACCAGACCGTGCGCCAGGTGGCGCGGGTGAGCATCGGCGGACCGCGGGTGCGGGTGGTGCTGTCCAACGAGTACGGCACGCGGCCGCTGCGGATCGGCGCCGCGCGCATTGCCCTGGCCGGCCGCGACGGCGCCATCGTGCCCGGCAGCGACCGCGTGCTGAGCTTCGGCGGCCAGGCGGCGGCGAGCATCCCGCCCGGCGCGCCGCTGCTGAGCGATCCGGTGGAGCTGGAGGTGGCGCCGCTGTCGCATGTCGCCGTCAGCCTGTACCTGCCGGAACCGACCGCGCCGTCCACCTTCCACTGGGACGCGCGCCAGACCGCGTGGGTCGGCGCCGGCAACCAGGCCGGCGCGACGCGCATCGCCGCCGACGCGACCCTGGACACGCGCGTGTTCCTGCGCGACGTGCTGGTGGAGGCGGCGCCGGGCACGCGCGCGGTGGTCGCGTTCGGTGACTCGATCACCGACGGCAACATGGCCAGCATCGACGCCGATGCGCGCTGGCCCGACGTGCTGGCCGCGCGCCTGGCGCCGCAGGGCGTGGCCGTGCTCGACGCCGGCATCTCCGGCGCGCGCGTGCTGCGCGACCGCATGGGCGACAACGCCCTGGCCCGGTTCGAGCGCGACGTGCTGGCGCAGCCGGGCGTGGCCGCGGTGGTGCTGCTGATGGGCATCAACGACATCGGCTGGCAGGACACCCCGCTCGGGCCTGGCGAGCGCTCCGCGGATGCGGAGGAACTGATCGCCGGCTACCGCCAGCTGATCGCGCGGGCCCGCGCCCGCGGCGTGCGCATCGTCGGCGGCACGCTGACCCCGTTCGAGGGCGCGCTGGAGCAGACCCCGCAGCACGGCTACCACAGCGCCGCCAAGGAACGCATCCGCCAGCAGGTCAACGCCTGGATCCGCGACGGCGGCGAGTTCGACGCGGTGCTCGACTTCGACGCGCTGCTGCGCGACCCCGCCCGGCCCACGCGCTTTTTGCCGGCATACGACTCCGGCGACCACCTGCATCCGGGCGATGCCGGCTACCGGGCGATGGGAGAAGCCGCGGACCTGAGGCTGCTGCTGGGCGGGGACCGGGCGCCACTGGCCGCGCCGGCGCGGCAGCGCCGGCCGCGGCGCTAACATGGCCCGCGCGCGCGGACGGCGCGTTGCGCTCGATGGAGGATGCGGTGGGCGATTTCCTGTGGGTGGGATTTGGGGGCTGCATGGGCGCGGTCGCGCGCTACGCGGTGGCCCTGGCCATGGGCCAGGCGGCGATGCAACGCTTCCCGTGGCCGACCTTCGCGGTCAACGCCGCCGGCTGCCTGGCGATCGGCCTGCTGGCGGGGCTGTCCACCCGCGTGCCGGTACCGGCGCAGCTGCGCCTGTTCCTGGTCACCGGCCTCCTCGGCGGCTTCACCACGTTCTCCGCGTTTGGCCTGGAGTCGCTGCAGCTGCTGCGCCGCGGCGAGCCCGCGCTGGCCGCGGCGTACGTGGCCGGCAGCGTGGCCGCGGGCCTGCTGGCGGTGTGGCTGGGCTGGCGCCTGGCCGGCGGCGCGCAGGCCTAGCCCGCACGCCGCCGCCGCGCACCGGCGCTCAGCCGCGGCTGGCCAGGGTCTGGCGCAGGCGTTCCTCCTGCTCGCGCAGTTCCGGGGTGAACTCCGGCCCGAAGTCCTCGGCCTCGAATACCGGCCGGATCTCGATTTCGCTGTCCTCGGGCATCGGGTTCGGGCAGCGCCGCACCCACTCGATCGCCTCCTCCATCGAGCGCACCTGCCACAGCCAGAAGCCGGCCACCAGCTCATGGGTCTCGGTGAACGGTCCGTCGGTCACCGTGCGGGTGCTGCCGGAAAAGCGCACCCGCACGCCGCGCGAGCTGGGGTGCAAACCCTCGCCGGCGAGCATCACCCCGGCCTTGACCAGTTCCTCGTTGTAGCGGCCCATGTCGGCCAGCAGCTGCCCGTCGGGCATCGCCCCGGCCTCGGAGCTTGGGGTGGCCTTCACCATCACCATCACGCGCATGTCGGTGTCCTCCTGGGTGGATGGCCGCGGCGCCCGCCGTCGCGGTCCTCGCAGCTGCGACGCATGGAGCGCGCCGGATTCGACAGCCGCCTCAGTACTCGACGATCGGCCTGAAGCCGCCCCAGAACATGCGCTGCCCGTCGAACGGCAGGGTGGCCGGGTCCATGCCGGCGATGCGCTTGTCCTCCATCACCGCGGCATCGATGCGGTCGCGATCCTCGCGCGAGGCATAGCGGATCCAGGCGAACACCACCACCTCGTCCGGCCTGAGCTGCACCGCCTGCGGGAACGAGGTCAGCTTGCCGGGCTGCACGTCGTCGGCGACGCATTCGACGTATTCCAGCGCGCCGTGTTCCAGCCAGACCTTGCCGGCCTGTCCGGCGATCGCCCGGTAGTCCTCGACCCGGTCACGGGGCACCGGCAGCACGAAACCATCCACGTAAGCCATTGCCATTTCCTCCTCGGTTGCGCGGGGCGGCCGCCCCGCCTGGTGCGACGGATGGAAACGCGCGGATTCGACGGCGGCCGCGGTGCGCGGGCTGGCGTGGCGCTAGCCCGCGTCGCGGCGCAGGGTGCGCGCGGCGGCGATCGCCCGCACCCGCGCGCGGCGCAGGGCGGCGCCGACCTGGGGCCCGGAGATGCCCTCGGCCAGCGCCAGGTCGCGCGCGTTCACCGCCGCGGCCGCGGCATGCAGGCGCTGCAGTTCCGGACCCTGCGGATAGGCGTCGTCCTCGTGGTCCAGGCGGCCGCGCTTGTCGGCCTCGCAGCACAGCGCGATGCGGGCCACCTGCGCCGGCTGGCGGAAGGCATCGCAGCGCTCCAGCAGTTCCAGCACGGTGTCGTCGCGCAGTTCGCCCAGGCGGTGCACGTTGAGGTGCTCGCGGCACACGGCCTCGGCCAGCTTGCGGTGCGCGGCCGGCACCCGCAGGCGCTCGCACAGCCGCGCCAGCGGCTTGAGCCCGGCGCCTTCGTGGCCGATATGCCGCGGCAGCACGTGCGCCGGGGTCAGCGCCTTGCCGAGGTCGTGGGCCAGCGCGGCGAAGCCGATCAGGTCGTCGCCCGGCGCCAGCCGCGCGGCCATGTCGCTGACCAGTTCCTGGTGGACGCCGGTGTCCACTTCCGGGTGGAACTCGGCGCGCTGCGGCACGCCGTACAGCGCGTCGACCTCCGGCAGCACCACCGCCAGTGCGCCGCAGGCGCGCAGGGTGGCCAGGAACGCCGACGGCCGCGCCGCGGCCAGCGCCTTGCGCAGTTCCTGCCACACCCGCTCGGCCACCAGGGTTTCCAGTTCGCCGGCGGCGACCATGGCGCGCATCAGTTCCATGGTTTCCGGGGCAACGCGGAAACCCAGCGGCGCCAGGCGCGCCATGAACCGGGCGGCGCGCAGCACCCGCAGCGGATCCTCGACGAAGGCCGGGCCGACATGGCGCAGCACGCGGTCGCGGAGGTCGCGCGCGCCACCCCAGGGATCGACCAGGCGGCCGTCGCCGGCGCGGGCGATGGCGTTGATGGTGAAGTCGCGCCGCTGCAGGTCCTCCTCCAGCGTCACCGAGGGATCGGCGTCGACCACGAAACCGCGGTGGCCGCGTCCGCTCTTGCGCTCGGTGCGCGCCAGCGCGTGCTCCTCGCCGGTTTGTGGGTGCAGGAACACCGGGAAGTCCCGTCCCACCGGCTGGAAGCCGGCTTCGAGCATCTGTTGCGGGGTGGCACCGACCACCACCCAGTCGCGGTCGCCGGGCGGCAGCCCGAGCAGTTCATCGCGGACCGCGCCGCCGACAAGATAGGTTTCCATGCGCGGCATCCTACCGTGGCCGGCCGCCGCGGCCGCCGCGCGCTATTGCGCCGCGGCCGGGCAGGCGAAGCCCTTGCGCTTGCCGCTGGTGCGGCCAAGCATGCGCTCGCCCAGCGGCAGTGCGTCGCCGTTGAGGCGCCAGTCGTAGATCACGCTGAAGGCCAGCACCCGCGCCACGTAGTCGCGGGTTTCCTTGTAGCTGATGGTCTCGATCCACAGGTCCGGGTCGTGCCCCGGGCGCTGCTGCAGCCAGCGCGCGGTCGGCGTCGGCCCGGCGTTGTAGGCGGCGATGGCCTGGTAGGTGGCGCCGTACTTGTCCTCCATCTCGCGCAGGTAGGCGCTGCCGAGGGCGATGTTGACCGCCGGGTCGTACAGGCTGTCGGCGCCGGCGTAGGGCAGGCCGGTGCGGCGCGCGACCGCGGCGGCGGTGCCCGGCAGCAGCTGCATCAGCCCGCGGGCGTTGGCCGGCGAGCGTGCCTTCGGGTTGAAGATGCTCTCGGCGCGGATCTCGGCGGCGATCCAGGCCGGGTCCAGGCCGTTGCGCGCGGCCGCGGCGCGGATGTCGGCGTCGTGGTGCAGCGGGAAACGCAGTTCGTACAGGCGCAGCTCGTCGGGGGTGCGGCCCAGCGAGAACACCGCGCGGTCGAACCAGCCCTGCTCCTGGGCCAGGGCAACGGCGATGCGGCGGCGGACGTCGTCGAAGCGGCCCACGGCCTCGTTCCATTCGCGCGTGGCCCAGCCGGCCTGGTCGATGCGGTACAGCGCCAGCGCCCGCACCAGGGCCGGGTCGCGCGCCACTTCCGCGCGCAGCGCCGCCGGTTCCTCCGGTTTCCACGGGCACAGCGCGTAGGGCAGGCCGAGGCGGTCGGCGGCGAGGAAGCCGTGGAAGGTCGCGGTACGCGCGGCCTGCGCCAGCAGCTCGCGCGCCTGCGCGGCCTGGCCGGTCTTCTCCAGCATGCGTGCCTCGAACCACTGCCAGCGCGGATCGGCGCGCTGCTTCGGCGGCATCTTCTGCAGTGCCGCCAGCGCCGCCTTCCAGTCGCCGCGGGCCATGGCCTCGCGCACCCGCCATTCGTGCAGGCGCTCGTCGTAGGCCGCGTCCGGCACCGCCTGCAGTCGGCGCGCCGAATCCGGCAGGTAGGAAGCCACGGTCCACAACGCCACCTGGTACAGCACCTGTCCGCGCTCGGCCTCGTCCAGGCCCAGCGCCGGCGCCAGCTGCGCCAGCTGGCGCTCGGCCGCGTCCGGATCGTTGCGCGCCAGCCGCGCCAGGCCGGCGGCAGCCACCTTGCGGCTGCGCGCGTCACGCGGCCATTGCGCCGCGCGCGGGTGCGGCGCCAGCACGAAGGCGGCGTAGTCCTCGGCCAGCCCGCGCCGGGCGTGCGGCAGGCCGCGGGCGATGGCGCGCATCACGCCCGGCTGGCCGGCGGCCACCGCCAGGTCGAAGCGCTCCCAGCGCAGCGCCTCGTCCAGGCCGCCGCGCCGCTCCAGCGCCGCGATCACGGGGTCGCAGGCGTCCGGCAGTGACTCGCCGGTGCGCCAGATCGCCTGCGCCTCGCGGTTCCAGTCCGGGCCGTGGCGGCCGAGTTCGTGCAGCGCGGTCAGCCGCGCGCAGCGCAGGGCCACGTCCTCCACCGGGCGCCAGTCGGCCAGCAGGTCGGCCCACTGCTTGCGGCGCGACAGCGAGGCCAGCCACAGCGGGCGCAGCGCCGCGGCCACCGCCTGGCCGTCGTGGCGCTGCAGGAAAGCGCGGACCTCGGCCGGGTCGGCGCGGTCCAGGTCGCGCGACAGGCGCGCGTACTCGATCCAAGGCCAGCGCGGATCCGCGCGCAGGGCCGGCGAGGCCGCCACCGGCTCGCCGCGCCGGGCAGCGGCGATGGCGGCGCTCACCGCGGTATCGGCGGCGGCATCCGGCAGCGCCTGCGCCTGGGCCGCGCCGCACAGGGCGGCCAGCAGCCACAGCAGCGGCGCCAGGGCCGGGTGGTTGCGCGCGATGGACGGGAAAGCGAAGCGGGGGGTGGTGGGGGGAGACGACATGCGCTCGAATATACGCAACGCGCCTGAATGGCCGTGACGAAGCGGCCGCGCGCGGCGGCGTCCACGGCCGGCGCATCGACAGGAGCACGCCGTGTCGCCGTGGATGTACCTCGGATTCCCCCTGCTTGGCCTGGCCGCAGGCCTGCTTGCCGGCCTGCTGGGCATCGGCGGCGGGCTGGTGATCATCGCCGCGCTGGCGTGGATGCTGCCGCTGTTCGGCATCCCGCAGGAAGCGGCCATGCACGCGGCCCTGGCCAGCTCGCTGGCCAGCATCGTGCTGACCGGCCTGTCGTCGGCGCGCGCCCATGCACGCCGCGGCAGCGTGCTGTGGCCGACGGTGGCGTGGATGGTGCCGGGCCTGCTGCTGGGCGGTTGGCTCGGCAGCGGCCTGGCGGTGGCGCTGGATGATTCGGTGCTGCGCTGGGTGGTGGCGGGGTACTGCCTGCTGGCGGCCTGGCAGATCGGTTTCGGCGCCACCCGCGCGCCGGCCGACGGCAGCGAGGTGGCGCCGCCGCGCGGCTGGCCGATGACCCTGGCCGGCGGCGGCATCGGCGCGATGTCGGCGGTGGTCGGCATCGGCGGCGGCAGCATGACCGTGCCGCTGCTGGTATGGCGCGGGGTGCGCCCGGTGCGCGCGGTGGGCACGTCCAGCGCCTGCGGCGTGGCGATCGCGGTTTCCTCGGCCGCCGGCTACGCCCTGCACGCGCCGCCGGGCGCGTTGCCGCAGCACGCGTTCGGCTACGTCTACCTGCCGGCGGCCCTGGGCGTGGCCATGGCCTCGGTGCTGGCGGCGCCGCTGGGCACGCGGCTGGCGCATGCAATCAGCGGCCAGGCCTTGCGCAAGGTGTTCGCACTGTTCCTGCTGCTGGTGGGCGTGAGCGTGGCGCTGTCGGGCTGAGCGGCGATCAGCCGCCACCGCAGTCGCGGGCCATGCGCGCGTCGATGCGCGCCTGTTCGGCGTCCAGCGCCTGGCGTTCGCTGGGCATCAGCCCGTGGTAGACGCGCAGGATCCCGTAGCGGCGGTCGGACAGTCGCGCGCAGACCTCTTCCTGCGGCAGGCGCTCGCACGGGTCCTGCACCCAGGTGCCGGTGGCGACCAGCGCCGTGCCCGGATGGGGCGGCCGCACCGGCGGCACCGGATCCCGGCCGGGACCCGGACGGGCCGGGGGACGCGGCGGATGCAGCCGCGGCGGCGGGGCGCGCCCTGCCACCCAGAGCGGCACCCAGCGCGGCGTGCCCTGCGGCTGGTCGCTCAGGTAGCGCTCGCCGTCGGGAGCGGTGCAGGCGTACATCGGCTCCGGGTCCTGCACCCGGACCACGTGCACGATGCTGCGTGGCGGCGGCGCGGGCTGCGCCGGGGCGGGCGGCACCGGATTGGCCCCGGGCGCGGGGTCGCGCGGACGCTCCATGGTCCGCTGTTGCTGGCGCTCGCCGCTGCCGCAGGGCTGGTTGCCGAGGCTGACCGTGCCGTCGCTGGCGGTGCAGCGGTAGATGGTGAGCGCGTCGCCGGCGGTCGCGGGCGCTGCCGCCAGCAACGGTGCCAGGCAGGCAAGCAGGGCAGTCGTGGCCCCGGCAACCGCGCCTGCGCGATGACCGTGCCCGGGCATGGGCTTATCCGCGCAGGACGGCGCCGTCGAGCGCGGCGCGGATCGGGGTGGGGCGGTCGAGGCCGCCGGTTTCCCCGCCGACCACGCCGTCGATCCCGCCCAGCAGGGCCGGATCCAGTTCGTGCCGGGCGTAGGCCGGCGGCCGTCCGGCGAGGTTGGCGCTGGTGGAGACCAGGGCTCCGCCGAAGGCCTCGCAAAGCGCCACCACCTCCGGATGCGCGCTGATGCGCACCGCCAGGCTGCGGTGGCTGCCGGTCACCCACGGCGGCGCCAGCGACGTGGCCGGGATCGCCCAGGTGTTCGGGCCGGGCCAGCTGGCGCAGACCTCGGTCATGCGCCCGGCCGGCAACTGCGCCAGGTCCAGCCACGGCCGCACCGCTTCCAGCCCGGCGGCCACCACGATCAGGCCCTTTTCCACCGGCCGCTGCTTGATCTCCAGCAGGCGCATGACCGCCGCCTGGTCGGCCGGGTCGCAGCCCAGCCCCCATACGGCTTCGGTGGGATAGGCGATCACGCCGCCGCGCCGCAGCAGGTCCACGGCCGACGCGATGTCGAGGGTGTTCTCCATGCGCGGATGGTAGTACGCGGCGGTGTGCCCGGGATGAAGCCCGGCTGGCGGGAACGCGCCCGCGGAAAACGGACGGGCCCGCTCGCGCGGGCCCGCCTGGTTGCGATCGATGCCGCCGGACTCAGAACGGCGGGGCGTCGTCGGCCGTCGCGCGCGCGGCCTTCCTGGCCGGAGCCTTTTTCGCGGCGGTCTTGGCGGCCTTCTTGGCCGGAGCCTTCCTTGCCGCGGCCTTCTTCGCCGGCGCCTTCTTCGGCGCGGCGTCATCGGCGACGGCCTTCTTCGCCGCCTTCTTCGCCGGCGCCTTCTTGGCGGCGAAGCCGCGGCGCGCGGGCTTGCCGGTCTCGGCCAGCAGCCGTTGCACTTCCTCCAGGGTCAGCGAGGACGGCTCGCGGTCCTTGGGGATCTTGCCGTTGAGCTTGCCGTCGCTGATGTACGGGCCGAAGCGGCCGTTGAGCACCTGGATGTCGCTGCCCGGGAACTCCTTGATGATCCGGTTGCGCGCGATCTCCTCCTTCTCCTCGATCAGGAACACCGCCCGCGCCAGGTCGATCTTGTACGGGTCGTCCTCCTTCTTCAGCGAGGCGTAGGTGCTGCCGCGCTTGACGAAGGGGCCGAAGCGGCCGATGCCGACGCTCACCTGCTGGCCGTTGCTCTCGCCCAGGTTGCGCGGCATGTCGAACAGCTTCAGCGCCTCCTCCAGGGTGATGGAGTAGATGCTCTGGCCCGGCTGCAGCGAGGCGAACTTCGGCTTCTCCTCGTCCTCGACCGTGCCGATCTGCACCATCGGCCCGAAGCGGCCGATGCGCGCGCTGACTTCCTTGCCGGTCCTGGGGTCCACGCCCAGCACGCGCGAGCTGCCGGCGTCGGTGCGGTCCAGCGATTCCTTCTTCTCCTCGACCAGCTCCTTGAACGGGGCCCAGAAGCGCTCCATCAGCGGCACCCACTCCTCCTCGCCGCGGGAGACGGCGTCCAGCTCGTCCTCCATGCGCGCGGTGAAGTCGTAGTCCACGTAGCGGCTGAAGTGCCCGGCCAGGAACTTGCTGACCGCGCGGCCCACGTCGGTGGGCTTGAACGCGCGGCCTTCCATCTCCGCGTACTTGCGGAACAGCAGGGTCTGGATGATCGAGGCGTAGGTCGAGGGACGGCCGATGCCGTATTCCTCCAGCGCCTTGACCAAGGCCGCTTCGGTGTAGCGCGGCGGCGGCTGGGTGAAGTGCTGGTCGGCGTGGACGCGGTCCAGCGGCACCCGCTCGCCGGGCTTGAGCGGCGGCAGCTTGCGGCCCTCGTCCTCGTCCTCGGCGGACTTCACGTCCTTGCCTTCCTCGTACACCGCCAGGAAGCCGGGGAAGACCACGGTGGTGCCGCTGGCGCGGAACACGTGCTCGCTGCCGGCGGCCAGGTCGACCGAGACGGTGTTGAGGGTGGCCGGCACCATCTGGCTGGCCACCGCGCGCTTCCACACCAGCTCGTAGAGCTTGCGCTCGTCGTCGGTGAGGAAGCGGGCGACCGAGGCCGGGGTGCGCAGCGCGGAGGTCGGGCGGATCGCCTCGTGCGCCTCCTGCGCGTTCTTGGACTTGGTCTGGTACACCACCGGCTTGTCCGGCACCGAGGCGGTGCCGTAGTCGCGGGCGATCACGTCGCGGATCTCGGCCACCGCCTCCTGGGAGAGGTTCACCGAGTCGGTACGCATGTAGGTGATCAGGCCGACCGTGCCCTCCTCGCCCAGGGTCACGCCCTCGTACAGCTTCTGCGCCACCTGCATGGTCTTGCGGGTGGTGAAGCCGAGCTTGCGCGAGGCTTCCTGCTGCAGGGTCGAGGTGGTGAACGGCGGCGCCGGGCGGCGCTTGCGCTCCTTGCTGGCCACGTCGGTGACGTGCAGGGCGCCGCCGGCGGCCTGCTGGATGCGCAGGCGCGCAGCCTCGGCCGATTCGCCGTCGGTGATGGTGAACTGCTCGAACTTCTGCCCGTCCAGCTTGACCAGCTTGGCGGCGAACGGCTGCGCCGGGTGCGCCAGCTCGGCGCCGATGCTCCAGTACTCGCGCGCCTTGAACGCCTCGATCTCCTCCTCGCGCTCGACGATCATGCGCAGCGCAGGCGACTGCACGCGGCCGGCCGACAGGCCCGGCTGCACCTTGCGCCACAGCACCGGGGAGAGGTTGAAGCCGACCAGGTAGTCCAGCGCGCGGCGCGCCTGCTGGGCGTCGACCAGCGGCGCGGCGATGGTGCGCGGCTGGTTCATCGCCTCCTTGATCGCGCGCGGGGTGATCTCGGTGAACACCACCCGGCGCAGCGGCTTGCCGTCGAGCAGGCCGCGTTCCTTCAGGATCTCGGCGATGTGCCAGCTGATCGCCTCGCCCTCGCGGTCCGGGTCGGTGGCCAGCCAGATGTCGTCGGCCGCCTTGGCCGCCTTGGCGATCGCCTCGACGTGCTTCTCGTTCTTCTCGATCAGGTCGTAGCGCATGGCGAAGCCGCGGTCCGGGTCGACCGCGCCTTCCTTGGGAACCAGGTCGCGGACGTGCCCGTAGGAGGCCAGGACGGTGAAGTCCTTGCCGAGGTACTTGTTGATCGTCTTGGCCTTGGCGGGCGACTCGACGATGAGGAGGTGCTTGGGCATGTGTGAACCAGACAAGGGCGACGGTCCTTCCGGGACCGGAACGTGCGGGACGACGCGTGAAGAACGCGTTCCCCATAGATGTCGACGCCCGGGGGCGGGACCCCCGGGCGTCGGCCAGCTTTCTTTTTATAGGTGAATCACGCCCCGGCCGGCCGTGTCAAGCCGGCCTCCGGCGCGGCTCAGGCGGCCAGCGAGGCGATCACGCCGATCATGGCCACCAGCGCGACCAGGGCGCCGACCAGCAGCAGGCCACCCAGGACCAGGACCACGATGGTCAGCGTGCCCAGCTCCCGGCGCTGCCATTCCGGGTGCTCGGTGAAGGCCCACTTGTCCACCACCAGGGTGTCGCAAACCATGTCGTGCAAGGCCTGCTTGCGCTGGGTGAAGGCCGCCATCAGGTAGCCGATGCACAGGATCAGGCTGCTGAGGATGGTGGCGAAGTAGCGGCCGATGCCGCGCAGCAGGCTGATGCGGCTGCCGTCGGTGCGCACGACCTTGATGCCGATGGCCATCTTGCCGGGGGTGGCGCCGCCGCGCGAGGCGTGGAAGGCGGCGTAGTAGACGGCGGTCAGCAGGATCGAGAACAGCTGCACGCCCAGGTGCATGATCGCCGTGGCGGCGCCGGAGTCGTCGGACAGGGCCAGCGGCAGCGCGAACAGGGCCAGGACCATGCCGACCAGGGTGCCGGCCACGCCGACGATCACGCTGTCGATCAGGTAGGCGGCCACGCGCTTCCAGAACCCGGCCAGCACCACCTCGCCGGCGGCCTGGGGGGCGTAGGAGCCGGTGGCCGCCGCCACCGGGGCGGCGTAGGGCGAATAGGCCTGGCTGGCCTCGGCCGTGGTCCAGGCGTGGCCGCCGTCGTGGCCGTCCGCGGTGCCGGTCCCGGGGGCGGCGGTCGGGGCCAGCGGCTCCAGTTCCAGGCGGGCCTCGGGGGCGCTCCCGTGGTGGGGGCTGGTGACCTCGGCAAGGGCCGGTCCGGCCACCTGCTCGGGCGTGGCTGGCTCCAGCACGGGCTCAGCGACGGGCGCCACGCCGGATGCGGCGGTTCCGGGGACGACCGGTTCCGCGACCGGTTCCAGAACGGGCTCCAGCACGGGTTTCAGCACGGGTTTCAGCACGGGTTTCAGCACGGGCTCCGCGGGCTGCCACGCGGCCGGTTCGGCCGCGACGGGCGCGGTCGCCGGCGCCGGGGCGGGCTGCGGGGCCGGCGGCGCAGCCACCGGCGCGGGCGGCGGCACCGGCTGGTCCAGGCCCAGCTCGCTGCGGTGGGCGCCCAGCGGCTGCCACTGGGACAGCCCCTCGCGCCACACCAGGGTGGCATCGCCGACCCGGCCCTGGCGGTACAGGCGCGCCACTTCGGCGGCCGCGACCGGGCCCTGCTGCTGGCGGTTGTGATCGGCGTAATACCACTGGGTCATGCGTTGGATCCTTCGTGTACCGCGTCAGCCGCGGCATTCATGGGGCAGGTAACGGTCTTCGATGGCCGAGGAGCACAGCCAGGTGTCCACCGCCGCGTTGTATTCCAGCCAGACCGGTTGCTGGTCGAGGTCGTCGTTGCCTGGCACGCGCAGGGTTGCGGCCAGGCCGCACAGCTCGCTTTCCTCGAACTCGCCGAAGCGGATCGCGGCGAGGTTGCCGCCGGCGTATTCCTCGGCGCTGGCGAAGCCTTCGTCGTCGTTGGTCGGGCAGCGGCCGTGCTCCTCGACGAAGGCCACCACCGCCGGCTGGTGCACGCGTGCCTCGGCGATGGCCGCCACCACCCGGGTCCTGGCCACGTAGTCCTGGTAGGCCGGCAGGGCGACCGCCGCCATGATGCCCAGGACCGCGACCAGCACCAGCAGGACCACGCCCAGGACCACGGCCACGATGCAGCCGGTGCGCCGCGGCGGCGGCGCCGGCATGGCGGTGCGCGCCTGGCCGGGGAGCGGGGGCGGCGGCGGGGCGGCCAGGCCCAGTTCGACGGCCACGGCCGACAGCGGGCACCACTGCGCCAGGCCTTCGCGCCAGACCAGGGTTTGCGGCCCGATCGCGCCGCGGCGTGCCAGCGCGGCCAGTTCGGCGGCCGGCAGCGGCCCGTGCGGCTGGCCGTCCGGGGTGGCGTAGTACCAATGGCTCATCCCAGCAGCTCCCCAAGCACGGACAAGAACACGAACGCGGCCAGTGCGATCAGCACCGACAGCGCCGACCACAGCGCCCACAGGCGCGCCTTGCGCGAGGCCTCCAGGGCCCCGGCCAGGTCGCCCTCGGCGCGGCGGCGGTCCACCTTGCAGGCATGGACGATGGACACCACGCCCAGCGGCCAGCAGCACAGCAGGGTGGTGAGGATCGCCCAGGCCAGGTAGGTCGGCACCGGCTGCACGACCGGCGCCGGGCGCGCGCTGTCCCAGGCCTGCGGCGGCGCGTAGGGGCCGGCAGCGGCGGCCGGCGGCAGTGGCGGCGGGCTTGCGCCGAAGCCGGGCAGGCCCAGCTCGGACGCCACCTGTGCCAGCGGCTGCCACTGCGCCATGCCCTCGCGCCACACCAGCGTGGCCGGCCCGATCTCGCCCGTGGCGGCCAGCTCGCGCAGGCGCGCGGCCGGCACCGGGCCATGCCCCTGCCCGCCGGCAGTGGCGTAATACCAGTCCATTCGTGTCCCCGGAAAATCCGTTTCGTCACGTTACCTTAACCTCCAGATGCGCGGAAGCCGGCGCGTGGCCGGCTTCCGGGAGGCAGGGCAGTGGCGCGGCCGGTCAGTGCACCGGCTCGGGGTCCTCGCCGAACATCTGGGTTTCCATCCAGGCGTAGGCGGCCTCGGCGCCGGGCTGGGTGAACAGCACCATCAGCACCACCCACTTGAGGTCGTCCAGGTCCAGCTCGTCCTGGTCCAGGGCCATGGCGCGGTCGACCACCAGCTCGCGCTGGGCGGCATCCAGCACCCCCTGCTGCTCCAGGAAGGTCAGGAAGCCGCGGCATTCCACGTCCAGCTTGTCCAGCTCCGGGCCATGGAACACCCGCACCGGCCCGTTGCAGCGCGGCTCGGCGCTGGGGCGCTGCTGGGCCAGGCCGTCGAGCCAGTCGAAGGCCTTGGCGATCTCGGCGGGGGTGAATCCGGCCTCGATCAGGCCGGCCTGCAGCGGATCCCGGTCGCGCAGGGTGTCCGCATCGTCGGCGATGTAGTGTTCGAAGAGGTAGAGCAGGACGTCCAGGATGCTTTCTTTCATTGCCCTCGGCCTGCGTCCGGGAAGGACGCGGTGGGTGGGGAACCACGGGCCTGGCGCCAGGCCGTCCGGCCGCCGTCAGGCTCCGGGGCCGTCGCCGCTGGACCTGCGCGCATAGCGGCCATGTTCGACCACGATCCGCCCGTCCAGTTCCATGGCCAGCAGCATGGACGACAGGGTGGCGGGCGTCAATCCGGTCCGTTCAGCGAGGATGTCCATAGGGATTGGGTCATGGCCCAGTGCCTGCCACAACTTGTCGTGGTCCCCCCGGGGCTGGGCAGGCGTCGTGGCGGGTCCGGGACGGGCCGCGGGCGGGGGGGCCAGCTGCCGGGCGAGGTGCCCGGCCAGCGCGGCGATGCCGGCCAGCACGTCCTCCGGCGTTTCCGCCAGCTGGGCGCCGTCGCGGATCAGGCGGTGGCAGCCGCGGGCCTGCGGGTGGTGGATCGAACCGGGCAGGGCGAACACCTCGCGCCCGTAGGTCGCGGCCAGGCGCGCGGTGATCAGGGCGCCGGAGCGCAGCGCGGCCTCCACCACCACCGTGCCCAGGGCGAGCCCGGCGATGATCCGGTTGCGCCCGGGGAAGTGCGCGGCCCGCGGCGGGGTGCCGGGCGGATGCTCGCTGGCCACCGCGCCGTGGGCCGCGATCCGTTCCAGCAGCCCGGCGTGGCGGCGCGGATAGGCCACGTCCGGGCCGGTGCCAAGCACGGCCACGGTGCCGCCGCCGCACTCCAGCGCCGCCTCGTGCGCGGCGCCGTCGATGCCGGCGGCCATGCCGCTGGCCACCACCAGGCCGGCGCGGCAGAAGGCGTGGGCGAACGCGCGGGCGTTGTCGCGGCCGCCGGCGCTGGCGGCGCGGCTGCCGACCAGCGCCAGGGCCGGCCGCCACAACAGGTCCGGGTCGCCGGCCACGAACAGCGCCAGCGGCGCGTCCGCGCATTCCCGCAGCAGGGCCGGGTAACGGGGGTCGTTCCAGGGCAGGAAGTGGTGCCCGGGCTGTTCCAGCCAGGCCAGGCAGCGCTCCAGCAGGGGCGCGGGCACCGCGTCCAGGCGCGCGGCCAGCTCCTGATCGGGCCGCGCCGCCGGCCCGGCCTGCAACAGCGCCCGGCGCGGCGCGCGCGGGCCGCCGGCCAGGGCCAGGCGCAGGGCGGGCAGGGGATCGGCGGCAGTTGCGGGCGGGTAGGCGACGGCGGCGGACATGCCCGCCATCGTCGCCCGGAAACGGCGACGGCGCCCTAGGGCGCCGTCGCATCGGTGCGTAGGACTAGTCCGGCTTACTCGGTATCCGGATGCCGCGCGCTGTAGCCCACGCGCACCGGCTTCACCCCGTCCATCACCAGGGCGTAGCTGACCTTGTCGAAGGTGCGGAACACCATCGCGTGGGCCGCGTACTCCTCCGGCAGGGCCACGCCGCCCCCGCTGAAGCGGTCGTCCATGCGCGAGGTCTGGCCGCCGGTGACGCGGTCGTTGACCTTGGTGCTCGTGCGCCACAGCGAGACCACGGTGCCGTTGTCGAAGCCGTCGCGGGCGCCGGCCGACAGCGCGATCACGTCGCGCGGGCCGCCGGAGGCGATCGCGTCGGCCACCGCCAGCACGCGCACGTCGGTCGGCAGTTCGCGCGGCGGGTGCGGGAAGAACTGCAGGTCGTACGGCTGCGGCTCGACCGGGATCAGGCGGTCGCCGGCGCGGACTTCCTTGCCGTTGCTGTCCTCCAGGGTCAGCGTGGCCACCTCGACCGAGCCGGCCGGCACGCGGGTGATGGTGCCGACGTTGACCTGGGTCAGCTCGTAGCCGAGGAACTCGTTGCGGTCGGTCGGCGGCACGTATTCCTTCCACAGCGCGCCGTCGCCCGGGGTCGGGCGGCCGCTGGGCAGCAGGTCGCGGGTGTTGCGCGGCATGGCGTAGCGCACGGTCGGGCGGACCACGGCGTAGCGCTGGCCCACGGCGGCGCCGGCGAGGTTCTTCACGTAGGCGGCCTGGCCGGCGCTGCCGCGCAGGCGGTTGTCCTCGAACGCGACCACGTACGGCAGGTGTTCGAAGGCGTCGGTCACGCGCAGGTTCTTCAGGAACGGCTCGATCTCCGACAGCGGCACGGCGCCGATCGGGGCCTCCTCGCGCGGGCCCGGCTCGACCGCGACCACGCGGTCCAGGTAGGCCAGGCTCAGCACGTCGCCCGGATAGATCAGGTGGGGGTTGGCCACCTGCGGGTTGGCCTGCCAGATCTCCGGCCACAGCCAGGGCTTCTTCAGGAAGCGGCCGGCGATGTCCCAGAGGGTGTCGCCCTTCTGGACGACGTAGGTATCCGGATGGGAGCCGGCGGATTCGACCGCCAGCGCATAGGTAGCGACAGTCAGCATCGCGACGGCGAAGGCCGTCCGAAGGCGCGTGAGCATTGTTGAAATCCGCCTGATTCCCCAACAGGTCCGCGGACTATAGTCCAGAAACCCGGTCCCAGCGCAAGCATCCGCGCTAGAATTGGGGACGCTGGCCGGGTCCGTCCCGGCCGATCCTGTTTGCCACCCCCCGGAGCGCCCGCCATGGCCCTGCTGCCCATCCTCGAATTCCCCGATCCGCGCCTGCGCACCAAGGCCGCCCAGGTCGATCCGGCGCAGGTAACCAGCCCGGAGTTCCAGGGCCTGGTCGACGACATGTTCGAGACCATGTACGCGGCGCCGGGCATCGGCCTGGCCGCCACCCAGGTGGACCGCCACCTGCGCTTCATGGTCATCGACGTCAGCGAGGACAAGTCCGCGCCGATGGTGTTCATCAACCCGGAGATCGTCTCCTCCCAGGGCAAGCGCGCCTACCAGGAGGGCTGCCTCTCGATCCCGGGCATCTATGCCGACGTGACCCGCGCCGACACCATCGTCGTGCGCTACCTGGACCGCGAGGGCAAGCAGCAGGAACTGCCCGCCGAGGGCCTGCTGGCCACCTGCATCCAGCACGAGATCGACCACCTGGACGGCAAGCTGTTCGTGGACTACCTCTCGCCGCTCAAGCGCGAGATGGTGCGCAAGAAGCTGGCCAAGGCGCGCAGGCACGCCGCCTGAGCCCGGTGGCGCCCCCGCCGCGGCGGCGCCCCGCAGCCCCCCGGGCCGCCGGCGGCGCGCCGGCCGGCCCCCGTACCGCCCGCGGGCGGACGGGCCATCTGGAGACGATGACCCGATGAGGATCGTATTTGCAGGCACCCCGGAGTTCGCGGTGCCTTCCCTGCGCGTCGCCGCGCAACGCGGCGAGGTGGTGGCCGTCTATACCCAGCCGGACCGGCCCGCCGGCCGCGGCCGCGGGTTGCAGGCTTCGCCGGTGAAGCTGGAGGCGGTGGCCCGTGGCATCCCGGTCTACCAGCCGGAAAGCCTGCGCGACCCCGCCGCCCAGGAACAGCTGCGCGCGCTGCGGCCGGACCTGATGGTGGTGGTGGCCTACGGCCTGATCCTGCCCAAGGCCGTGCTCGCCATCCCGACCCACGGCTGCTGGAACGTGCATGCCTCGCTACTGCCGCGCTGGCGAGGCGCCGCGCCGATCCAGCGCGCGATCCAGGCCGGCGACGCCGAGACCGGCGTGTGCCTGATGCAGATGGAAACCGGCCTGGACACCGGCCCGGTGCTGCTGGAACAGCGCACCGCCATCGGCGAGGCCGAGACCGGCGGCCAGCTGCACGACCGCCTGGCCGAGCTGGGCGCGCAGGTACTGGGCGACGGTCTGGGCCTGCTGCGCGCCGGGATCCGGCCGGTGCCGCGGCCGCAGCCCGCCGAGGGCGTGACCTACGCGCACAAGCTGGACAAGGCCGAGGCGCGGCTGGACTGGAGCCGCCCGGCGGCCGAGCTGGCGCGCACCGTGCGCGCATTCAACCCGTGGCCGGTGGCCGAGGCCCAGGTGGCCGGCGAACGCCTGCGCATCCACGGCGCGGTGGCGCTGGACCAGGCCCATGGCGCCGCGCCCGGCACCCTGCTCGGCGCCAGCCGCGAGGGCATCGACATCGCCTGCGGCGAGGGCGTGCTGCGCCTGCGCACGGTGCAGCGCGACGGCGGCCGCGCGATCACCGCGGCCGACTGGCTCAACGCGCGCCGCGACCTGGTGGCTGGCTGACGGATGCCTGCGCCGCGTCCGCCCGCACGACGCCCTGCGCACCCGCGCCCGGAGCGGCCGCTGGCCCCCGGCGTGGAAGTGCGCGTGCACGCCGCGCGCGTGCTCGACGCGGTGGTGCACCGCGGCCGCTCGCTGAAGTCCGAGCTGGCGCCGGTGCTGCCGCGCCTGGCCGATCCGCGCGACCGTGCCCTGCTGGAGGCGGTGGTGTTCGCCGCGCTGCGCGGACGCCACCGCTACGAGGCCGCGCTGCGCGGCTGGCTGGCCAGGCCGCCGGGCGCCGGCGACGGTTCCCTGGTGGCCCTGCTGCTGGCCGGCTGCGCCCAGCTCGACGCGCTGCAGCTGCCGGCGCACGCGGCCCTGGATGCCACGGTCGAGGCCGCGCGCGCGCTGGGCCGTCCGCACCAGGCGGGCCTGGTCAACGCGCTGCTGCGCCGTGCCCAGCGCGAGGGTTTCCCGGCCGCCGATCCGGCCGCGGCCTGGCCGCAATGGCTGCGGAAGAAGGTCGAGGCCGCCTGGCCGCAGCACGCGGCCGCGGTGTTCGCGGCCAGCGCGCATGCCGCGCCGCTGTGGCTGCGGGTCAACCGCAGGCTGGCCGGTCGCGAGGCCTACCGCGCGCGGCTGCAGGAGGCGGGCATCGCCGCCAGCATCGATCCGCGCCTGGCCGACGGCCTGCGCCTGGACGAGCCGGTGCCGGTGGCGGCCCTGCCCGGTTTCGAGGAAGGCCTGGTCGCGGTCCAGGATGGCTCGGCGCAGCAGGCGGCCGACGCCCTGGCCCCGGAGCCGGGCGCGCGCGTGCTCGATGCCTGCGCCGCCCCCGGCGGCAAGGCCGCGCACCTGCTCGAGCGCGACCCCACGCTGGAACTGCTGGCGCTGGACGTGGACCCGCGCCGGCTGGCGCGGGTGGAAGACACCCTGCGCCGCGGCGGCCTGCTCGGCGAGCGCGTGCAGCTGCGCCCGGTCGACGCCACCACCCCGGCACTGTGGTGGGACGGTTTCACCTTCGACGCGATCCTGCTGGATGCGCCGTGCTCGGCCACCGGCGTGGTCCGGCGCCAGCCGGACATCCTGCTGCACCGCCGTCCCGAGGACATCGAGTCCCTGGTCGCCGCGCAGGCGCGCCTGCTCGACGCGGTCTGGCCGCTGCTGCGCCCGGGCGGCATCCTGCTGTACGCCACCTGCTCGATCCTGCCGGAGGAGAACGCCGGCCAGGTCGAGGCGTTCCTGGCCCGTACCCCGGACGCGGCCGCAGTGCCGTTGCCGGAGGCGTTCGGCCATGCCGCCGGTCCCGGCCGCCAGCGCCTGACCGGGGAGGACGGCATGGACGGCTTCTTCTACGCGCGCCTGCGCAAATCCGAGTGACCTGATCCCCGCCAACCCGAGCCACGGCCATGCCGATACAGGACCTGCGCAAGCGCGACCTCTGGTTGTTCTGGACCCTGGCCCTGCTGGTACTCGGCGCGGGCCTGGGCCTGCGCGACCCGTGGCCGGCCGACGAACCGCGTTTCGCCCTGGTGGCCAAGCAGATGGTGGAGAGCGGCAACTGGCTGTTCCCGCACCGCGGCACCGAGCTGTACTCGGACAAGCCGCCGATGCTGATGTGGCTGCAGGCCGCGTTCTACACCGTGACCGGCAACTGGCGGGTGGCGTTCCTGCTGCCCTCGTTGCTGGCCGCGCTGGGCACGCTGTGGTGCGTGCAGGACCTGGCCGGCCGGCTGTGGACCCGGCGCGTGGGCCTGTACGCGGCGTGGGCGCTGCTGTTCGCGTTCCAGTTCACCTGGCAGGCGAAGAAGGCGCAGATCGACCCGCTGGTCACCTTCTTCATCACCCTGGCCAACTACGGCCTGCTGCGCCACCTGCTGCTGGGCCCGGCCTGGCGCTGGTGGGCCCTGGGCTGGGCCGCGGCCGGCCTGGGCACGATCACCAAGGGCGTGGGCGCGCTGGCGTTGCTGATGGTGCTGCCGGCGGCGATCGCCGCGGTGCGCGGCTGGCCGCGGGTGCGGGTACACGCGCGCGACCGCCGTTTCTGGCTGGGCCCGCTGGCGTTCCTCGGCGCGGTGTCGGTGTGGCTGGTGCCGGTGCTCGCGGTGGCGCTGTCGCAGGACCTGCCCGAGTATCGCGCCTACCTGGACGACATCCTGCTGCGGCAGACCGCCAAGCGCTATTCGCAGTCCTGGGACCACCACCAGCCGGCCTGGTACCACCTGGGGGTGATGGCGAGCATGTGGATCCCGGCGGTGCTGGCGCTGCCGTGGGCGATCCCGGCCTGGCGCCGGCGCCTGCGCCGGCGCGACCCGCGCTACCTGCTGCCGCTGGCCTGGTGGCTGCTGGTGCTGGTGTTCTTCTCCATCCCCGATGGCAAGCGCGACGTGTACATCATGCCGGCGCTGCCGATGATGTGCCTGGCGCTGGCGCCGTTGCTGCCGGGGATCCTGCGCCGGCGCCTGCCGCGCGCGCTGCTGCTGGCGCTGGCGCTGCTGGTGGCGCTGCTGTTCCTGGCCGGCGGTGCCTCGGTGCTGTCCGGCGTCGGTTCGCTCCCGGAGCGGCTGCGCGAGCAGCGCGGCCTGGATCCGCAGGGCATCGTCGCCGGCGGCTGGATGCTGCTGGCGATCGGCGCCTGGGGCCTGGGTTGCGTGCTGGCTTTCCGCCGCCGCGCGGTGGCGGCGCTGTCCGCCACCCTGGCGGGGCTGTGGGTGGTGTTCGGCCTGGTCGGCTACGGCCTGCTCAACGACGCCAGTTCCGCGCGCGGGGTGATGGCCGCGGCCGGCCGCCGCATCGGCCCGGAGGCGGAGCTGGGCCTGGTCGCGTGGAAGGAGCAGAACCTGCTGATGGCCGACCGCCCGGCGGCGACCTTCGGCTTCAAGCGTCCCTGGGACGAGCAGCTGCAGCTGGCGGTGGCCTGGCAGGCGCAGGCCCCGGACCGCTGGCTGCTGGTGCTGGAGGACGCGCTGGAGCACTGCCTGGACCCGCAGCGGATCGAGCTGGCCGGCATTTCCAACCGCCGCCGCTGGTACCTGGTGCCGCCGGACGCGGTCGTCGCCCCCTGCGAGGCCACCCCGGAGGAGCGCGCGCGCGCGGCCGCCGGGCAGGCGCGGGACCTGGAGGAGTGAGCGCCGGCGCCGGCGCCGGCTCAGCCTTCGTTCCGCGTGGCGCGGCGACCATGTGCGGCTCGCCGCGCACGCAAGCCGAGGAAAGAGTGGGGAGTGACGACGACCGCATGGAAGGACACCGGCTGCACTGGGCACGGCGCTGTGCGGCCTGCGCGCTGTGGTGCCTGCCGGCGCTGGCCCTGACCCTGCCCAAGGGACTGCTCCCGTTCGGCCTGCTGCTGCTCGTCTCCACCCTGCTGGTGCCCGGCGTGGTCGCCGGCGCGCGCCGCATCGGCTGGCCGCTGGCGGCAGTGGCCGCGACGGCCCTGCTGGCGATGGGCGTGGCCCTGCTTTCCAGCCACTGGGCCGGCGGCGGGGGCATCGAGAGCCGCGACCGCCTGCTGGTCCTGCCGTGGACGATGGCCTGGGCCTGGGCCCTGCGTCCGCCGGCCAGCTGGCTGTGGCGCGGGGCGATGGCCGGCCTGGCCTGCGCGGTGGTGCTGGCCTTCGTCCAGGTCGCCACCGGGCTGGGGCGCGCCTCCGGCTGGGTCAACGCGATCGTGTTTGCCGACGTGGTCCTGCTGCTGATGGTGCTGGCGGTGTTCTGCCGGCCGCCGCGCAGCTGGCACTGGGCGGTATTCGGAGTGGTCTGCGGCACCGTGGCGATCCTGTTCAGCGGCACCCGCGGGACCTGGCCGGGGCTGCTGCTGCTGCTGGCCGCGGTGGTGCTGGGCAGCGGCTGGCAGAGCTGGCGCTACCGGGTGCTGCTGCTGGCCACCGGCCTGGCCGGCGTGGTGGCGCTGGTGGGGGTGGTGCCCGGGATGAGCCACCAGATGCGGCTGGTCGAGCTGCAGCAGGACATCGAGCGGATCGATGCCGGCGACCACGATTCCTCCGCCGGCGCGCGCCTGGAACGGCTGCAGGTGGCGGTCGACGCCTTCCTCGAGCGGCCCTGGACCGGGGTGGGCTTTGCCCAGTTCGACCGCGCCATGCGCGAGCAGCTGCCGGCCTGCCGCGAGCCGCACCCGGCCGAGCGCTGCGACCTGGGCCACGCCCACAACGACCTGGCCGAGTGGGCCGCGACCATGGGCATCCCCGGCGTGGTCTCGCTGCTGCTGCTGTACGGCGTGCCGCTGGCGCTGTTCCTGCACCTGGCCGGGCACACCGGCGTGCCGCGCATGCGCGGCATCGCCGCCGGCGGCGCCATGCTGGTGGTGGTGTTCGCCCTGTGCGGGCTTACCCAGTCGATGTTCGCGCACCAGACCACCACCAGCGCCTATGCCGCGCTGACCGGCATCCTGCTGGGCCTGGCCCTGCACGAGGCCGCCGCCGCCGGACGCCTGCGCGGACGCGGCGTGCGCGGGGACTGAACCGCGGCGCGGTCCGGCGCCCGGCGCCTGCCGGCCGCTGCCGTCTCCATGGTCCGTGGCAGGCCGCGGCCACAGCCGCAGTCCCGGGTGTGCACCGGTTGGCACGGGCCTCGCCTTCCGTTCTCCCGGGCGTGCTGCGCTTGTCCGGACTGCTCCGCGACGGCCCACCGGCCGTGCTGGTGTCGTGTTCCGCGCCCTCCATTCCCGGGCGTGCTGCGCCTGCGCGGACAACGGTCGCGGCCCAGCGGCGCGGGGGCACTGGCCGATGGCGCCGTCGCGTCCGGTGTCCGCCGTTGCAGGGCAGGGGATGCCAGGCCGTGCCTGCCTGCCGGCCGGCCGCGGGCCACGCGCGGCATGAAAAAGCGCCGGCCCACGGGGGCCGGCGCCGGGTGCTGCAGCCGGTCCGCGCGGGACCGGCCTTGCCTGCCGCGGAGGGTCAGGCGGTGATGTCCACGTCCTTGGTCTCGCGCAGGAACAGGGTGCCGATCACCAGGGTCATGACCGCGATGATGATCGGATACCACAGGCCGTAGTACAGGTTGCCCGAAGCCGCCACCAGGGCGAAGGAGATCGCCGGCAGGAAGCCGCCGAACCAGCCGTTGCCGATGTGGTACGGCAGCGACATGGAGGTGTAGCGGATGCGGGTCGGGAACAGCTCCACCAGGTAGGCGGCGATCGGGCCGTAGACCATGGTCACGTAGATCACCAGGATCCACAGAAGCAGGATCGTCATCGGCATGTTGATCCGGGCGGTGTCGGCCTTGTCCGGATAGCCGGCGTCGACCAGGGCAGCCTTCAGCGCGCCGCCGAACTCGCCCTGCTTGGCCTTCAGCTCGTCGCCGGCCAGGCCGGTGGCGTCGTACGAGGTGACCGGACGGTCGCCGATGTGGACCTCGGCCACCGAGCCCGGGGCCGCCGGCTGGATGGTGTACGGCACGCCGGCGCGGGCCAGCGCGGCGGTCGCCACGTCGCAGGAGCTGGTGAACTTGCGGACACCGGCCGGGTCGAACTGGAAGCTGCAGGTTTCCGGATCGGCCACCACCACCGCCGGCGAGGTGCGCGCGGCTTCCTCCACCGCCGGGTTGGCGAAGTGGGTCAGGCCCTTGAAGATCGGGAAGTAGGTCACCGCGGCCAGCAGGCAGCCGGCCATGATGATCTTCTTGCGGCCGATCTTGTCCGACAGCCAGCCGAAGAACAGGAAGAACGGGGTGGCCAGGGCCAGCGCCGCGGCGATCAGCAGGTAGGCGACGGTGGAGTCGACCTTGAGCATGCTCTGCAGGTAGAACAGCGCGTAGAACTGGCCGCAGTACCAGACCACGGCCTGGCCGGCGGTGGCGCCGAACAGGACCAGCAGCATCAGCTTCAGGTTGCCGGTCTTGATCGAGTCACGGAAGGGCATCTTCGAGCCCTTGCCCTGCGCCTTCATCTCCTGGAACAGCGGCGACTCGCTCAGCTGCAGGCGGATCCACACCGAGATGCCCAGCAGCACGATCGAGGCCAGGAACGGGATGCGCCAGCCCCAGTCCTCGAACGCCTCGGTGCCCAGCGACAGGCGGCAGCCCAGGATCACCAGCAGCGACAGGAACAGGCCCAGGGTCGCGGTAGTCTGGATGAAGCTGGTGTACAGGCCGCGGCGGTTGGCGGGCGCGTGCTCGGCCACGTAGGTGGCCGCGCCGCCGTACTCGCCGCCCATGGCCAGGCCCTGGGCCAGGCGCAGGATGATCAGGATGACCGGGGCGGCCATGCCGATCGAGGCGTAGTTGGGCAGCACGCCGACCAGGAAGGTCGAGATGCCCATGATCAGGATGGTGACCAGGAACGTGTACTTGCGGCCGATGCGGTCGCCGAGGCTGCCGAAGAAGGCCGCGCCGAACGGACGCACGAAGAAGCCGGCGGCGAAGGCCAGCAGCGCGAAGATCATGCCCGTGGTCGGGTTGACGCCGCTGAAGAACTGCTTGGCGATGATCGCCGCCAGCGAGCCGTAGAGGTAGAAGTCATACCACTCGAAGACGGTACCCAGGCTCGACGCGAAGATGACCTTCTTGTGGCCCGAGGTGAGCTCGCCCTTGGGCGAGGCGGATGCTGCCGTGGTGCTCATAGGGATCCCCTTCCTCAGAAGCTGTACTTGATGGAGGTATGCAGACGCTTGAGGTCGCCCTCGCGGTCATCCTCGAGGGAACGCTGGCCGTAGCTGATTTCCGCGCCAACGTCCAGCTTCGGGAACGGCGAGTAGATCAGGTTTGCGTGGAACGACTGGGTGCGCTCGGTCGCGCCGTAGCCGGTGAGGCTGGTGTCGTTGTCGAAGTGCGAGGCCGCGTACATCAGGTTGGTGCGGACCTTCGGGCTGAACACGTGGCGCCAGGCCACGAAGCCGCCGTAGCCGTCCTGCGCGTGCAGCGCGCCGTTGGCGTCGACCACCACGTCGCTGCCGATGCCGAACGCCAGGTAGCGGCCGATGCCGCTGCCGCCGTTGACCGCCCAGCGGATGTCGTCGCTGGCGCCGAGGTTGAACTTGCCCGACACGCTCAGCGCGGCGCCGGTCTCGGTCTCGTCCAGCCACTTGAACTGGCGCACCAGGCCGGCGACGGTGAAGTGGCCCCAGTCGCCCTTGGTCAGCCAGCGCGCGGTCAGGTCGGGCAGGACGTTGTCGCCGCTGTTGAAGCGCGCCGCGGCGCTGAGGTACGGGTTGACCGTGGTCTGCGGGTTCTCCAGCGAGACCGACCACGGGCCCTTGGTGTAGCGCACCTGGGCCTGGCGCACGAACACGGTGCCGTCGGTCGGGCCGACGAAGTCCACCGCGTCGGGCAGGGCGGCCACGTCCATGAAGTTGGACCAGGTCTGGCCGGCCAGCCAGTTGTTCCAGCTGACGTAGGCGTGGCGCAGGGTGACGGCGTAGGTGTTGGTCGCCGTCTCGTTGCCGGCCAGGGCGTTGCTGCCGCCGCCGAAGAAGTCGGCCTCGACGTAGCCCTTGAACTTGTCGCCGTTGGCGGTGACGTGGTCCACGCCCACGCCGAAGCGCGAGAACTGGGCATGGAAGTCGGTGTACGGGTCGCCGCCGTCGGCGCCGGCGCCGCCCACCGGGATGGTGCTGGGCACGTAGAACAGCCGGCCCGACGAGCCGTCGGCGATGCGGCCGTCGCTGGTCTCGGTGACCATCGCGTCCATCTTGATGAAGCCGGTGTACGAGAACGTGGTGCCCGGGTTGGCGTTGGGCGTGATCGTGGTGGCCTGCACCGGCTGCTTGCCGGCCGGGACCGCCGGTGCCGCCGGTTGCGCCGCCTGCTGCTGCTGGGTGGTCAGCAGCGCCTGCACCTGGCGCTCCAGTTCGGCCACCCTCGCCTCAAGTTCCTTCTCGCGGTCGCTCTGCGCCATGGCGGCGCCGGGCACGGCAAGCGCGAGCAGCATTGCGGCTGCCAGCGGCCTGCGCACCAGTCTTGCGGGATGCATGCTCATTGCCCCTCCTCTCCCTCTGCGAATGAGTGCTCGAAATGGCGACCGACCGCCCCTCTGCGGCCGGTTGCGCGGCCAGACTTCGCACGCTGCCGGGCAAGCGCCTATTCGCCATTAGTCGAAAACGCCGGGCGGCCGGACATCCGGGCCCGCCGTTGCGGGATCCGCGCGCGCATGGCCGCCATGCTGCAGTGCATCTATCGACCAAGGTAGTAGCCATACTGCTGCATCGCGTCACGGCCCTTGCGTCAAACTTGGGCGGTTGCCGCACGCCCCCGCGCGGCGTCCAGTCACTGGCATCTGGAGGAGGGAAGCCATGTCCGACCTGTACCCCGTCAAGCCCGAGTTCGCCGCCAAGGCGAGGATCGGCAAGGATGACTACCAGCGCCTCTACCGCGAATCGGTGGAGGATCCCGAGGGCTTCTGGGCGAAGGCGGCCGAGCGCCTGGACTGGTTCCGCAAGCCGACCGTCATCAAGGACGTCAGCTACAAGCTCGAGGACTTCCGCATCCGCTGGTTCGCCGACGGCGAGCTCAACGCCTCGGTCAACTGCCTGGACCGCCAGCTCGAGAAGCGCGGCGACAAGGTCGCCATCCTGTTCGAGCCGGACGACCCGTCCGCGCCGGTGCAGAAGGTCACCTACCGCCAGCTGTACGAGCGGGTGTGCAAGCTGGGCAACGCCCTGCGCAACCTCGGCGTCGGCAAGGGCGACCGCGTCACCATCTACCTGCCGATGATCCCCGACGCGGTGGTGGCGATGCTGGCCTGCGCGCGCATCGGCGCGATCCACTCGGTGGTGTTCGGCGGCTTCGCGCCCAACTCCATCGCCGACCGCGTCGCCGACTGCGGCAGCAAGCTGATCATCACCGCCGACGAGGGCTTGCGCGGGGCCAAGAAGATCCCGCTGAAGGCCAACGTCGACGCCGCGCTGAAGCTGCCGGGCACCAATACCGTCGAGACCGTGCTGGTGGTGCGCCATACCGGCGGCGCGGTCGACATGCAGGCCCCGCGCGACCGCTGGTTCCACGACGTGGTCGACGGCCAGCCGGCGCAGTGCGAGCCGGAGCGCATGAACGCCGAGGATCCGCTGTTCATCCTCTACACCTCCGGTTCGACCGGAAAGCCGAAGGGCGTGCTGCACACCACCGGCGGCTACCTGCTGTACGCGTCCTACACCCACGAGGCGATCTTCGACCTGCGCGAGGACGACATCTACTGGTGCACCGCGGATGTCGGCTGGGTCACCGGCCACAGCTACATCGTCTACGGTCCGCTGGCCAACGGCGCCACCGCGCTGGTGTTCGAGGGCGTGCCCAACTACCCGACGGTGTCCCGCTTCTGGGAGGTGGTGGACAGGCACAAGGTGACCATCTTCTACACCGCGCCGACCGCGATCCGCGCGCTGAT